>ERZ773170.115-NODE-115-length-89400-cov-12.989401_pt1 | contig 89400 bp, 100 predicted proteins | sample MGYA00581002_ERZ773170 | MGnify/ENA primary metagenome ERZ773170 (study PRJEB29015, sample SAMEA2737811) | human gut metagenome | biome: human gut; feature: human-associated habitat; material: faeces | place: China | collected 2012 ... | reverse complement strand
CTTGATTTATCATAAATTTTTATTAACTATATATTTAATTTAATATTCAATTTATGGTTGAATTTTATTTTTATATCATTTTGTTTCACATCATTGACAAATATACAAAAAATAAAATTTTTTGGATTTATATCATTGCCATAATCTTTACTTGTTCTAACCTCAAAGTGTAAGTGGTGTCCTGTGCTATTACCTGCATTTAAATCTGTATATGGATCTCCTCCTTCTTTACCTATAATGTAACCTTGTTCAACTGATTGTCCAACTTCAACACCTATACTACTTAAATGAGCATAAAAAGTATATATTTCTACGCCATCAATATTATGTTTTAACTCTATACAATTGCCATATCCTTTTTGTACCCCTGCAAATACTACTTCTCCTTTTTCCACAGCAAGAACATTATCTCTATGTATTCCTGACAAATCTATTCCTGTATGTTTGATTTGTTTTCCAGTATTCCAAGGATCATACATTCCATATTCTGCTGTTATAACTACTGTATTAACATTTTCAAGTGGAAATCCAAACTTACTATTTATAGTAATATTTCCCATTCCATAATCTATATTGTTATAATCATTTTTTATATTTTCTATTATAACTTGTTCATCAGGATTAAAGAAATCTTTTATACTTTCTAATGGATTTAAAAGTATATATAATGGTATTAAGATTATAAGTATTATTGCTACAATAAGTAGTGTTATACCTATTACTATATTATTCCTCAAATCCTCATTTTTTAAAGTTTCTATTACTGCTAAAATTGCTTTAAGTTCCATTTTTCTTTTCCCCTAAAACAAACTCTTTTTCATACTTCAAAATTTTAAAATTAATAGGTGTCTTTAAACATCCCGCTATGAATATACCACTCCCTTTCTTTTTAGAAGCTAGTATATCTAGTTCTTGTTCAGTGAGCTTAAATATATCTCTTGATTCCTCTAAATTTCTTCCATCAGTTCCTAACAATATTTTATAGTTTGCATTTTCTAATATTCCTTGACCTTCTTTTCTTAATTCATTGTCTAACATATCTATCAATGAGTGAGTTATAATCATTAAATTAGCATTATATTTCCTACACCTTTTTGAAATAGTTTTTAAAGTAATCATTGTATCCTTTATCCTACTATCAAGCATTAAATGTGCTTCATCTAATACTAAAAATGTATTTTTATTTTTCTTTTTATTATTAGTTATTTGCTCCCAACAAAAATTAAGTAAGTTATAATACAAAGCTTTTTTTATATTATCTTCTACATTTTGTACTTCAGATATATTAAAAATTGTAATATCGTTATTTAGGCTAATGTTTGTATGATTATTAAACATTTTTGAGTATATTCCATTTGTAAGTTCTCTTATAAAATCTAATATTAGCCTATATGTCAAATAATAGTCGTCATCTTTATCAATACTACTAAAGCTATCTTTTATTGTTCTATATAAATCGCTTAATATAGGATAATCTTTATTACTTAATTTAGTAAAATCAGTTTCCCTATTTATTTTAAAATTAGTATAAGTTTTTTCTAACTCCCTAATTAATAGATTAAGTTCAGTATATCTAAGTTCAGGTAATAAGATATTAAAAAAATTCCTTATTTTCTGTATATGAAAATCATAGGAATTTTTAATACCATTATTATCATTAAAATTTACTCTTATTTGTAGTGGATTAATTATATTTTCATTTCCTCCTGAAATATCTATTACATTACCTTTTAAACTTCTTGCAAAATCTCCATACTCATTTTCAGGATCAATTACTATTAGTTTTGTTCCAATTAAATATTCATTAAAAAGTAAATGTTTACAAGCTGTTGTCTTACCACTTCCACTTTCCCCAATAACAACCATATTACCATTCATATTATTTTTTCTCTCCCACGAATTGTGAAGTAACAATCCATTCATATTATCTACACCTAAATAATATCCTTCTTTTGTTATTTGATTACCCGCAAAGGGAAAACACTTACAGAAATCAGAAAATAGTATATTTCTTTTAAATATATTTTCTACTTCTGAATCTATTGTATAAAATGGAGCTAACGTTTTAAAAGATTGTCTTGATAAATGCGACATTCCTCTAAACCTCATTTGTAGACCTTCTATTTGATTTTCAAATCTACTATATCTATTTTTAACTTCTTCAGGTGTTTCTCCAAATATCATAGACATATTAATCATATAACCCACTGTATCTCCATCTTGTATTTGTTCTATCATTTCTCGCCCTGAATTCGCCTCGTTTTTAGAAAGTATTTCAATACTTGCATCTCTAGTTTCATACCCTCTCATTTCGGCTTGTCGAATTCCTTTAGCAATACCTTTTGTAAATAATCCTGAATTTTCAGGTATAAAAATATGTGTTGTATATGAAAAAGGAATTTTATTGTATTTACTACTTATTCCAAGTGGTAAAGTAGTTGGGTAATCTGTTATACCCCCGACTTTCGAGTACATATCTCCTATTCTAATCATTCCATTTTCATAACTCATACCTGTAAGTGGAGCAAGTGCATTTACTATTTTAGTGTTTTTTTCTCTATTCATCATCATCACTCCAAACATCATTTATATGTTCTTCTTTTAATTTCATATTAAGAAAAGAATTAAATAATTGTAATATTTCACGTTTATTTAAAATATGACTAGTTATGCCTGCATTTTGTAACTTAATCACAAACTCTTTAGCCCTTTTTTCAAGTTTTTCATTCACATTGTCAACACTACTTTGAAATAACTGAATTATAACTTGTTTTTCTATCATTTCTCCTCTATAACTTAATTTGTTTATATCATCTATTTGTTTAAGTAGCATACTCCTTTTAAAAGAATTTTTAGCACTATTTCTCTTTTCATCTAAATATTTATCTACCTCTACTGTTGATATGGGTAAAGACATAGTTATAATTTTTATAGCATCTCTTTCTCCTGCAAGTTCTCTAGTTAATCTTTTAACTACAATACTTTTTTCATTACTACTTAAATATTCAAAAGGTATAGGTTCTACTTTAATATAAATTGAGGCTTTATTATCTAGTGAATAAAAAATATCATCTTCTATATCTAAAATATTTAACTCTTCATCACAACTTAAAGTATTATTACCAAATATTTTTTCTAGTATATTCATCTTTTATTTCTCTTTCCATATTTAAAATTCTTCTGCATGAATATACTCTTACATACAAGTTTTAATTGCTGTAAGAAAGATATATTATTATCATCTTTTATCACTAACATAATTGTTGTAGCAACAATAACTAAGAATAAGGTTAGTGCAAACGCTTGATGTCCATACTTATATAATAAAATTGTTGGTATAATACTTATAACTACTACTACCATTAGTGTTATTATCAATTCTTTTACTCCAAATCCTCTAAAAAACTCTAATTGTTTTTTTACATTTTTAGGTACATATACTTTATCTTCTTTATTCATCTTCATCACTCCTTTAATACAGAAATAGACTATAAAAAACAAAAATCATTGAATTTACATATGTATTTTCAATGATTTTTTATTAATTTATATTATAATTTTACAACATTATATATCATACCATTAATTATTTCATAAATAATAATAGGTGCTTTAAAAGCACCTTGGTGGAGACAATGGATTTGCACCATTTTAGCCTCTGTCTATATATACACTATTAGCCATATTATATTAATTTAACATCTCCATATAAAATATACTAGAGGCTTTTTTACTTTTCATTAATTTTTTCACACAACTCTCTCCTTCCATAATAATTTCACTAATTATAAATTCATTTAAAAATACAAATAAATCAACCAAAAAAGGTTCTGGTAAAAATATCATTTCAAAAGATAAGATAATGATAACTAATAGTTTCAATAGCTTATTATTATACATATATTATAACAAATCACTCAAAATTTTCAACTATTTTAATTGTTTTAGTATTTCATAAAAAATATCTGCTGACATCTCATCTGCATCTATTTTTATATCAATTTTTTCATAAATATAATTATTTCTAATATACATCCCAAAGCCAAAATGATGATTAATGTAGTTTGAATCTTTTAGCAATTCTTTTCTGTCGTTATCTGATAATTTCTCAATTATTTTTTTGCAATATCACTAACATATTTATTATACTTTTCTAAAGTTTTTTCATCTTTACACCATATTAATCTATTTAAACTTACATTTTCTTTCATATCTACTCCTCATAAATTCTATCATATTCAAAATATCTATCAAATACATTTTTTGCCTCTATCATTTCACTTGATGAAAATGCACAGACCTTAACTTGAATTTCATAATCATTATACTCTCTTGTAAATTGCTTATATGCTTTTATGCATTGTTCAACAGACTCTTTTACTGGATTTTGCAAATTACCACCAAATATCCCTGAGCTAATCAAAGGAAATGATACACTATGTAATTTATTATCTTTTAGTACTAATAAAGAGTTATAATAAGCCTTAAATAGTTCTTCAAAAGCATTAGGTGTATGTCCAAAATTTGGTCCTACGGTATGTATTATGTATTTTGCATTTTCTATTTTAAATGCTGGTGTTATTACTGCATCTCCATCCTTTAGTGGAACTTCATATTTCTTACAAGCATTAGTTAATTCAATATAACCTGCTTTTTTAAAAAGCACTCCACAAATCCCACCACCTGACATCAGCATATTATTGGCGGCATTTACCAAAGCATCTACATTTTGTTCAGCAGATGAACCTCTAATTAATTCTATCTTACTCATAAACTAAACCCACTTTCAATTTTTCTAATTTTATCACATTTTGTAGTAATACTCAATTATATACTTTATTGCAAATATACCTTTTTCACTATTTAATAATCAAATCAAAAATATAGAAAAGCTAAATTTTAGTACAAACATTTCTACACCACTCATAAACATTCATATATAAAGTAAGTTTAACATTATCAACTCTATTGCCATAATTTTTTTAGTCCATAACACTACTTTTAGATAAAAACAAGAAGATATCTTTAAATCTCCCTTAAAACTTTTATACATTGTTCATTTTTATACATTTACCATCTTTTAACCTAGGAAATTTTTCACTATATTTAAAAAACTTATCTATATTATAAAAATCTTTCATATCTTTTTCTTGTTCTCTTTCTACTTCTTTCTTTATTTCATAAAAAAATTTAAAGAAATTTCCTCCAATTTTAAATAATTCTACTTTATCTTCCTTTATTTCATAGATAATTGTATCATTAAATTCACTATAAACAGATTTATTTATTATTTCAGGCTTATTTTCCAAAATTTTATTAATTTCATTATATTTCTCAATTAAATTTTCATTAATTATATTTAGAAATTCTAAATAAATTTCACTTAAACAAAGCTTATATTCACTGATTGTACGAGAATAAGCAATACGAGGATATTCACCTAGTGAATATAAAAGTTCCCTTATAAAGTCATTCATTTCATTTAATATTAATTTTTTATAATTATAATATGGATTATTAACAAGTTGATTCAAGTCAAAACAATATCCACAATTATCACAACTAACAATCAAATGACAGTGTTGTGAAAAATTTCTTAAAAAATCAAACAATCTATAAGAGAAACAGTTATCGTATTTTTTACTAAGGCAATTTACCTTAAATTTATCATATTCTCCATTTTTCATATTATTTTTCAAATAAGCTTCCAATGATTTTACAAAAGCTACTCCTGAACTAATATAATTAATAGTTAATGAGTTTATTATAGTTAAATCATCAAAATTACATTTTCTATATCTAATCTTTTGTAATTTATCATCCCCTTTGAGAATAAATACACTTTTCAATTCTTCAAAGTTAAATAGAAATATATTAAATAACTGACCAATTTCTGTAAAATCCCTTACTATATTAACATACTCCTTAATAATATTCTTATCTTCTTCTAAAATTTCAGGTGGATGAATTATTTTACAACTTTTTAATGATTCTTCAGAAATTTGAATATAAGTTTCAGTATTCATTTTACACTCCTTTTTATTCGACATTTATTTTATCACAATTAGTAGTAATATTCAATTATGTCCTGAATTACAAATACAACCTCTGATACTATCAAAAATAGTATAGCATTAATCATTCTTTTAGTATTTACTTTTCTTTCATCTTCATTATATATTATTTGAATTAAGCAATATATACACCTTAGTGTTACACCAAGTGGGATAATCCATACTCTAAGTATAGAAATAATTTCATATACTACATACATTATTTTTTAGTTATTTGTCCTTTAAGTTCAATCACTTTAGATGTTGTTAAAACTGCATTTGAAATTCCACTTGATCCATTACCTGCTACAAGCATAAATTCTTGTAAAAATTTAGGTGTTCTAAGTGCAACTAAAAGTACTGCTATTCCTATTATCAATTGTGAAGATGATAAAAGTAATATATCTATTTTAGCAAGAATAATTTGAATTATAACTGTAAAAGCACATTGTAGAAACTTTTTTATAAAAGGTGCAAATACACCTTTATTACTATCTAATAGTCCAACACAAAATATAGGAAAACTAAGTTTAAGCACAAACATTTCTACACCTCTCATAAGCATTTGTATATAAAGTAAAATTAACATTATCAGTTCTATTAATCCAAGTATTGCTGTATTAAGTCCAACTGCTGATATTGTAGCTAAGTTTGCCGTTAATCCTTCTTGATACGATACATTTAAACTTGTAAGTAATTGATTTGCAAAATCAGTACCAATATTTACAAAAATATCATATACAAATGGAAATACTAAAATTAAAATCATACTTCGCATAAAATATAAGACATATATATGAATTGGTGTATCTGAACTTCCCTCAGTCCAAGTAAGATACATTTCAACTCCTTTTTTTATAAATTTTAGAATAATAAGTGCTATTGCAAAATTTCTAATAACAGACTTTAACATAGTAAAATCTAAAACTTGTATAGATAATAACTCCGTTAAATATTCTTCTGCATTAAAACAAATTTTTACCATATTTTCAAAAGCATAATTTATTGTGTTATCTGCTGATTTTATAATTGATATAAATAAATTTGTAAGTAACTTTTCCATTATTTTCTCCTATGTATAATAACTTGTAATTACTTGTATTAAAACTTTTATAATTGTTATTAGTACACAACATCCTATTGCTACAAATAATCTTCTTGTAAGCATTTTTCCTTCCTGCTCATCACAAGATGATTTTCTTGCTAAATAATATATTCCCATAACAGTTGCAACAAGTATTGATATACCAGTAAGTGCTGTTATTAAATCATTTAGTAGCTTTATTGTTCCTGTAACTAAAATTGAACTATTTAAATCCATAGTTTATCCCTCCTTAATACTTGTAATCTTCCCATATTTTCCAAAGTTTTATTTTTTCTTCTTCTAAAACTTTTCTCTCATTTTCTATTTTCTCTCTTATTATTCTATTTTCTTCTTCATCTCCAAGTCCTAATACTTTATTAAATTGCCATTTAGATAAATCAGGTATTTCAGTTTTTGCCGAAAAATAACCTGATTGCAATACCAAAGCATAAGGACTTTCAAATCTTAATACCTCATCAGGTGTAAGTAAATTCCTTCCTATAAGATTCATTGATTCACTTATATTATCACTATTTCTACTTACTGAATTACTTTGACTATTTACTGAAACTGTGTAACTTCCTAATTTTTTACTTATTATCTCTGCTGTTTCATAGCTAGAAGTTCTAAGATAAATCCATACTTGTGCATTATCCATAATATTTTGTGCTACTGTCTTTGAATACTTTGTTTCAAGTTGAGAAAAAGATTGTAAAAACATACTAAATCTTATATTTCTTCCACGGCTAACTGTTAGCATATTTTCAAAATTAGCAATTTTAGTAAAGTTACCAAATTCTTCTAAAATAAAGTTTGTTCTAACTTTAAGTTTTCCACCCCTACTATCTGCTAAATTAACTAATGCTTGATATTGCTGACTAACAAACAATGTAGCAAGTGTATAAAAAGTTGTTCTTTCATCAGGTAAAATAATATATCTTATGCATTTCTTTTCCCCTATATCTTCTAATCTAAAATCACTATCATTTGTCATAGTATAAATACTATTACTACTAAACAATCTTAGTGTTGAAAGTGCTGAAGTAAAAAAAGAACTCCTTGTTTTTTCAGGAGCTATTGTTGAAATAGAAAATATCTTTTTTGCTGGGTTTTCTTCAGGTAAATTTTCTATATATTCTGTTAAAGGCATAAAGCCATTTTCATCACTTTGACACATATTAGATATAAAACTATAAACATTAGTTAAGTTTTGATAATCTCTATTATTTTTGTTTTCTAACAGTACTGTCATTATACTACCTGCTATAATACTTTTTTCTCCATTTTCCCATAAAGGATCTGAATTAGAATTTGTTTTTTGTACTATATTTTCTACCAAATCCCAAGTCAAATCTTCTGCTCTTTTTATATCATCATTTTGAATTGCATTTATTATAGGTTGTAAGAAGTTGTACTTATTAGATTTTTTAAGGGTTTTAAAATCTATTACATCTACTTCATAACCTAATTTGTTAAAGAATTGTGATGTCATTTGATATAATTCTCCTTTAGGATCTGAAACTATAATACTCTCTCCTGCAAGTCCTAAAGTACATAGGCTTTCTATAAGTATTCTTCTTGTTTTACCTGCTCCTGTATTACCTAAACAAATTAAATGTTTATTATCTGACACTAAACTAATTTCTTCATAACCTCTTTTAGAATTATGTTTTACAACTATTCCACCATTAGATATTGACTGTGATAAATAATCTTGATTTTTATTAAATTTTAACCTAGTATATGTTCTATCAAACTCTTTATTTGTTGCAAATCTACTAGTTCCATATTGTCCCTGTCCATAGTGCTTAGGAATAGAAATATTAGTTGTAATCATTTCCGTATTTGCTTTATAAATTCCATATTTTGAGGTAAAAATGAGCATAAAAAAAAGCATCATAAATAATGCCTGAATACAAACTATTAAACTTAATATCTTACTATCTGTTAAAGTTTTTAATATTTCGGCAAATTCAAATGTAATGTCCATATTAGATATTAGCATAGAATTTAAGTAATATCCTATGTATACTGAAAAAGGTAATATCAATATAGTACATATTAAGAAAGCTATTACTTTTCTATTCAACTTCATTTTGAATATCCCTTCTATTAAAAGTCATTTTTTTAAGATATTTAACTAATTCACTTCTATTTAGCGACCTAACATCTCCATTTTTCTCATCATTTCCTGTAATTAATATAGTACCTCTCATAGATAAATCTTTAAAAATCTTATTTCTTTTTAATTTTATATCACTTTGATTTTCATTATATATAACAAGTACTCTTTCATATCTTGCCTCTTCGACAATTCCACCAACTAACTTTTCCATATCTCTTAGTCTTTTTGGTATTTTTATAACAGTAGGAGGTTTGTTGGGTTGTTTTACAATAGTAATCATATAATCTCTACTCATATATCACTCCTCCCATTCAATGCTACTTGCATTTTCATTTTTCTTAATATAGTCTTTTTTTGCTATATCTGAATATTCTTTTGTATCTAAACCATCTTTTTGTTTACTACTTATATCTTTATTTATTGAACTAATTCCAATAATTGTATTTTTTATCTTGTTTCTTTTTGATAATTTATCAAAATATATTTCCATTCTTTCTTTTGTATATTTAACATTGTGTAATCTTTTATCTCTAAACTTCATATTATCAGGTGTTGTATATGTTATATACTTTCTTGTATCTTGCCACTTTACCTTATAACCTAACTCATTCATTTTAAATATAAATTGTTCTTTTGATTTAGAGGACTTAATACAGTTGTTTATTGATTTAATCAACTTTTGCTTTTCAGTTTCTGTTTTATTTGTTATATGGTATTCATTTTTATCCATATATTTACTACATTTTCCTGCCTCGATTTTTATTGTTCTTAAATTATATTTTTTACAAATTTCATTAGATAGTATTTTTATATTTTCTAAATCTTTTTTACTTTGATGATACTTTAATCCATTTTCAAAACTTACACTATTTATAACAAAATGATTGTGCAAATGTCCCTTATCTATATGTGTTCCCATCACTACTTGAAATCCATCAAAACACTTCAACATTTCTTTTCCAATTTGATGTGCAAGTTGTGGTGTAATTTTATCTTCAGGACTAAATGATTGTGCAAAATGATAATATTGTCTTTTATCTTTCTTATTGTATAATTTCTTTACAAACTCAAATTCATATTTTGCTGTTTCCACACTACAATCTTTAGCATATACCAATTCATCTTTTGTTTTATCAACTCTAGTAACATACTTCAGCAATTCTCCAAGATTGTATTTTTTTACTTTAATGCACTTAAAAATTGCCATATATTTTTTAGTTCACTTTTTACATCTTTTAAATCTACAACATTAATAATATGAGAGTTTGCAAGTCTTGTTAATTGATTTAAATTATTACCTATTTTATTTAGCTCCAACAATATTTCCTTTTTTCCATCAAATATATTTACTTTTCTTTTTGTAAGTAAAATATTTATATATGCATTCTTACTAATATTGAGTTTTTTTGATTCATCTAATAATTTGTCATTTATCTCATCTGTTACTCTTATTGTTATTTTTCTCATATTCACCTCCTAAAAAGGTCTTAGGAAATTTTCCTAACAAGATGTAAATGGTGGCATTTTGCCGACATTTGCGAATCTTGCCCTTTAAAGAACTTACATCTCGTTTTGTACTTGTTTCTCAAAATTCTTACTATTTTCTTTCTCAAAATATTTTAATATATCATTACTTGTCTTTTGTATTCTATCTAATGAATCTTTAAAATCAGATATATCTTCTTTACCTACCCAGTTAGCTAAATATAAAAAGTTATTTTCCTTAGAATCTACATTTAAGTTTTTACATACAACATAAGCTACACTTTCAGCCTCAAATTCTTTTTGCTCCCTAGATAAATTTAATTTATTGTTTTTATTATGAAGTAATGAGTGTGCAACTTCGTGAACACAAGTTGAAATAGTTTTTATATCTCCCATATTAGCCCTTATTTCGATTTTTTGTTCTTCAGGGTTAAATAATCCGTTAGCTCTGTCCAAACTGTTTTTAAAGTTAATTTTTATTCCACTAACTTTTTCTAAAGTTGATATTATTTGATCCTTATTTAAAATTTTCTCATCACTCTCTTTTTTTAGTTCATATTTTTCTCTATCAGCATTAGTCTGAGAAATATCAAATACTCTTCCCACTTTAAAAGTAGTTCTTTCAGTTTTTCCCTTTTCTATTTTCTCCCCATTTTCATCTAATGCTACTCTACCTTTATCATCTTTTTGGTATTCTACAAAAACTTGTTTTACAGGACAAAATATCTTTATTCCTTTTTCATTCTTATTTATGCTAACCTTATCTTTCTTCCAATCAGTAAAAGATTTAACAAGTGTAGCATTTTCATTTTGTAGTGATATAAGTAGCGAATTAGTAAAACTATAATTATGACATCTACTCATTATATTAAGAAAGTTTTTATATCTTTCAGAATTTAAGGCATTTTTTATTCCTTGATTTAGAGTATCTTTTAGTTCTTCTCTTTCCTTATCTTTTATTTTTTTATATTCTTCTGTGCTATATTTGTTTTCCACACTTTCCACCTCCTATAATTCAATTTCGTTATCTTTACGTTTTAATCTATAATCTAACTTTTTTGATTTTTCTTGACTTTTAATACTCACATAAGAATTTTCTGTTACTATAATGTGATCCAGAAGTTGAATATTAAACATTTTTAACAATTCTTCTGTTGTATTTGTGAATTTTTTATCTTGTATACTTGGCTCTAAAGTATTTGATGGATGATTATGTACTAATATAACTCTATCATTAGCATTTATTATTGCTTTTCTAACAATATATTTGACATCTATTTCTAAACTATCAGAATTACCTATTCCCAAAACATCTATATTTCTTATATGATTACCTTTATCAAGCCCTATATACATTAAATGTTCTTGTATTGCATCTTTAACTTCCTGAACTTCCTCTAATTGATATACATTTTCAGGACAAATAATTTTTCTTATGTTTTTTTCATCAATCAGTTTTGGTTTCTTAGTTACTCGATAATTCATAGTTCTACCTCCAATACTCTTCTTACAATAAACCATTCTAATAAAAAATTTGGAATAGAATCATATACAAGACCTATACAAGCATCTTCTTTAAAATACAAAAATACTCTTGCACCTTTTAAATTTTTACTCAAATGATATGTTCTATAATCCTCTAAAAAAGCTTCTGCTTTTTTACAAAAATAAAATTCAGCCATTTGATACAATTCCTTAGCTGAATTTATAAATTGTTTCTTATATTTTTCTTTAGTAATAATTGGTATTCCATTACGACTATATTTTTCTACGAACTTTCTAAATAGTTCCTCAACCTTTTGTTTTCTTAACATACGGACATTTTCTCCTATTGTAAGATAATCAATTAGCATATTGTCTAAATCATATTCACTATATTTATTTCCTTTTATCTCTGCTGTAATTATCAATTAATCCCCTCCTATGTCATAAAAATTTTCTAAATCATTATATTCTCTTTGGATGTAACTTTTATATCTATTGCTACTTTTTTTAGAAATACCTTCAAGTTCTCTTCTTTCATCTCTTTCTACTTTAGCTACTACCCAATTTAATATTGCATTATAATCACTAGCATACACTTTACCACTAGACTTTTTATATAAATCTAATGCTACAATTATTTTAGCTGTTTTTTCATTACCATATTGTTCTACTAGATTATTTAGTTCTTCCAATTTTAAGGAAACTCTATCTGCGGAAAAAATTTTTTCTTGCTCATTAGAAATATTTAAATTAGTATTATTTATATCAGTATTATTAGAGTTCTCTTTTAAACTTCTAGAAATTCTATTTAGAACTTCTTGAAGTTCTTCTTTTGAACTTCTGAAAGTTCTATCCTTAAATTTTTCTAAATCTTCTGATTGCATTTTACCTATATAAATTCTATTTGCAAGCCCTTGTCCTAGTCTTTCTTCCTTTATAAGATTGCATTTTTTTAACTCATTAAATACTTTAGAAGCAGTTGCCCTAGATATTTTTAATTCATTTATAAGTTCTTGTCTTGTATAAATTAAATATATTTCTCCATTTTCGTTAAACCATTTATTTAATCTTGATAATTCTAATCTATCAAGTAATAATGTATAGGTTACTTTAGCCTCTAAAGATAATTTATCTTTATATAATGGATTTCTAAATAATTCTTTGGGCATTTGATAAAACCTGTATGTTAGTGTTTCATTTATCTTAAATAAATCTAATTTTATCTCATTTTCACTATCCATACATCTCCTTTCAAGCAAAAAAATGATGAAAACTATATTTTTCATATAATTTTCATCATTGATAAATAGCTTATTTTCAACGTTTTTCTTTCCTGCTATAATTTCAACGTAACATCATTTGCAGAAACTACACATATAGCTTTTAAAGCTTCATCTACAGTCAGCTCTTCATTTTCTTTAAACCATATTTGTGAACCTCCCATTTTAGATGCTTTAGTACTGCATTTTACTTTATCTTGATAAGTCATTTTTCCGTGAATCTATTTGTTCCATTGTAAGAAGCATAGTCATAACTTTAGTTACAGACGCAGGTAATAACTTTTCATTCTCATTATTGGCATAAAGGATTTTTCCAGTTGTAGGCTCCATAAGGACCTGAGCTTCAGACTGAAAATTGAACTCAGGAGAGGATGCAAGTGTGCTTATACTACTTATCTTTGTTTCTTTATTTTTATTTACAGGATATGTATATGTTGCTGCACTAACTGTTGTAAATATAATCATTAAAAAGTATGTAATCAAAAAGTTTATTTGTATTTTCTTTTTCAAATTAACCACCTCAAAAAAAATCGAATAATATAACTATTACATTATATTATTCGACATTTATTTTATGATAATTAATATTCAGAACCATACATCTTTTTTATCTACTTCTTATCAACTTTTTCATTCATAATTTTTGCACAAACTGGACATAGATACCTATACTTAATATCCTTACCAATGTCCAGTGAATAATTTCTACACCTCTTGCATTCTACACCATCAGCTGTTTCAATTTTTATATAGCTTTTATCTGATATATTTGTTTCAAGTACGGATACATTAAGTGATCTTAAAAAGTCCTCATGATTTAAATCGATAAATTCTTTTGTTTTTTGATTTATTCCTAGTATAACTTTGGCTTGTAAAGAATTTTTGATTTTCTTATCTAGTATCTCCTTTTTTATCTTTATATTTACTTTATTTACAATAAAAAATATATTGTTCCATTTCCTTATTGCACTTTCATATTGATGTATGTCTACTGGCATCAATTTATTCCTAAACAACATTAAGTTATTTTCTTCCTCAGCATTACTGTGCCAAATATAGCTCCACGTTTCTTCAAAGGTAAATGGTAAAATAGGCTCCAAGAAAAGTAAAAGTGTCATAAAGATTTCATATAAAGTTGACTGTGTACTTTTTCTTTTTTTATCATTTGCATTTAGTACGTATAGCCTAAATTTTATAACATTAAAATACTCATTGCACAAAGATTCATTACAAAACTTAAGAACATTTAAATATACTTTATATAAATCAAGATTATCGTAATTTGCTTCAACCTCTTTTTTCATTGCCATTAATTTTATGTACATATATTTATCCAAATCATCTCTTTGATCAATGCTTAGTTTGTCTTTATTTGGATTAAAATCATACAAGTTTGATAAAAGGAATTTTATAGTTCTTCTAATTTGCTTATATATTTTATTTATATATATAACATTAGATTCACTTAAAACCGCTGTATTTTCTGAACTTCTCTGTACGCACCAAAGTCTTAAAACATCTGTACCATATTTTTTCACAACACTTGACATATTAAAATTATTATTTAGCGTATTTACTTCCTCTTTTTTTATACTTTTATCTTTTGATTTTTCTTCCTTCTTATTTTTACCTTTTTTATTTTTTTCAATTTTATTTTCCGCACTATCTTTTTCAGCCACTTTTTTTATTTTCTCTTTTGCAATATTTACTTTTGGATGTAATAAAATTTTGTCAATATTTTGAATCTCTTCAAGGCTCTTATCATCGTAACTTATTGTTTTTATTTTCCTAATAAATGTATCTATATTTTCAATACAAATATTTACTTTATCAACTCCATTTTCGCTAGTTAAATTGCTAATAAGAGGTACACACATAAGCTTAAAAAATTCATTTAAAGATGTTGTACTCTTAAACAAAAAGGAGCATCCACATTTTTCACAAATAACTTCGCCCTTTAAAATTTCCTCTGGAGTTTCTTTATACCAACTTTCAATCCCTTTTGTTTTAAATAACTCTTTTAAAATTGAAATCACTTTATCATTAACTACTTCACTTGAACACTCTGCACAATAAAATACGGGTATTGGTGTTCCAAATGCACTCTCATTAGATATTATTTTTTCCCTGTTTTGTATACTTTCATATAACTTTTCTTTTATATATGTTTTTTTGGTTTCTTTACAATCGTTTAATTTAGATATTATATTATCAAATGAACTTTTTAAATTTTCATCATTTTCATTTTTCTTTATATACCACTCAAGTTCATTCCTATATACAACATCTTCTCCACATTCTTGACATTTTGGCATTTTTATTTTTACTAAATCTGTACATAACAAGTATTTTTTACTTTTTATATTTTCTAAAACTTTTTCGTTTACTTCTTTATAATACATATTTTTAAAGTTATATGCAAGCATCGTAGTTTTACCATCTTTAGATAAATTGTTGTTTATTTTTATGCCTGAATTCTCATTTGAAACCAAATAATCAACATAAGTATTTCCAGAAGAAATTATAGCAATACCAGATGAATGTTTTGGATTTAATACTACATATTCCTTTTTTGCTGGTATAACATTCAAATCCTTAGTATTTTCTAATGCATTATTACACGTCATTCCTATTAATTCTTTTCCAAGTATTTTTTTCTTAATATCGTATTTAATATAAAAAGCTATCTCCATTATATAATCAACAAATTCAGAAGCTATTATATAATTTACATTTTTATCTCTTTGTTTTATCTGTACCACGCTATATTCCATATCCTCTACTACAGCAAGACTGTTATCAAAGTCTAAAATCCAAGGTCTTATCGTACTTGCAACAAAATATGTATCATCAAAATTTTCTATACCGCTAAATAATCCTTTATCATACTTTACTCTAAAGTTTAAAAAATAGTTTTCAACATCTTGTTTTTTTCTTGAGATATTATCGTTTTCAAGAGCCCTCTTACATTTTGGGCACCAGTTAACAGGTCTTAAATCATGATATATCTTTTTTTCTTTATATAATTCCCAAAATTTTTCTATTATTCTAGATTCAAATTCTTTATTTAAAGTTGAACTATTAAAATTACTATAATTTATTATTGTTCCTAAATCTTTTATATTTTGAACTTGTTTTTTTACCGTTTCAGTTAACTCTTTTTTCCTTGCATCTCTCTTTTTTATAACTTCTTGTAATTTAGCTGTTTTTTCTTTTTGATTTTCTAGCATGTCATCTATATGTATAAAATCTAAATTATGATTTACCTTAGCTCCACTAAGCAGTCTGTATCGTATAACCATATCCTTTAAAATTTTATTTTGAATATACGTTGGAGATAATTCATTTCTAATTACCATTGGATTTTCTAGTATATTATATATTACATTACTTAATTTATTTTTACTTAATACCTCTCTATATCTCCTAACATCTTGGATTCTTGCTAAAAAAAAGCTTTCCTTTTTTGTGAGGTCAGCATTTGTAGATATAGTTTTTTTAGGTAAATTCATATCACTTGAAAAATCAACCTTATCATTTATTTTCATATCAAATCCCTCTTAACTATATTTTCTGTTTTATTTATAAAATTATATCAGATATTAAATATTATTTCAATAATTTTAAATTATTTTAAGTAAAAGAAAAGAATATTGCGCTACTATATAAACTAAATGTATTACTTGTTTACACATAGTTTACTAGAATATGTCTTCAATAATCGATGAGTAAATAATAAGATTTTACCTTAAATTTACTATCTTCTATCCTTGTCAAACAAAATGACCAAGATTTTGATTTTTTCCTGGTCTTCTATATTATACTAATAATTTTGATATGCATATCATATTAATCATGGTTATTTTTCAAGTAACCAATCTAGTGCATTTATTTTTGTTATTACATCATAGTCAGAAGATAGATCCATATCCATTGTTATTAAATATTTAGGATAATGATCTCCTATTCTTTGTAATGATCTTAACTCTCTTTCTAAAACTTTTGCATCTCTTACTGTAAGTGATACTTGAAAATATTTTAAGCCACCTTGATTTTCTGCTACAAAATCTATTTTCAGATCATCAACTTTTCCAACATATACCCTGTAACCTCTTCTTAAAAGTTCAAGATAAACAATATTTTCAAGTATAAATTTTATAATATTTTCTAAAATTGTTTTGTCTGTAATTTTATTTCTAGCCATTATATCTTTAAAAACAACTGTTGAAAAGATACTATCCAAATATTTATTTATATCATTTATTCCTAAATCTAATACGCTAATTGTTCCATGCATTCCACCATTTTTCATATATTCTAAAAAAAATGATTGGTAATTATTATTACCAGAAAATGCTGAAACATATTCTTTAAATGATAATGGCAACATCTTTATTTCCACATATCTTTCTGTAAGCAAAGTTGCAAGTTCACCAGATAATAAAAACGCATTTGATCCTGTAATATAAATATCTACTGCTTTTTGAAATCCTTCAATATTATGTATTTCATCTAAAAATACATAATATTTTTTATCATCTTTTATTTTACTAACGACATAAAAATATAAATCCTTATAATTTGAAAAATTATATTCCAATGATTCCAAATTAATTGATACTATATGTTCTTCATCTATTTTTTCTTCTTTTAAATATTCTATAAATAATTCAAGTAAAGTAGATTTACCGCATCTTCTTATTCCTGTAACTACTTTAATTAAATCTTTATCCTTCCACTTTTTAAGTTCTTCTAAATACTCTATTCTTTTTATCATACTCATAAATTTCGTCTCTTTATATATATTATATACATTTTTTCAATATACATTTTTTCATAATTTATCAATAGTTTTGGGAATATTTTTCCAAAATTATATGTTTTTTGAAACTTTTGGAAATTTTTTTAAATCAAAAAAATATTGCTTTTTTATATTATACATGTTATATTTTAAATATATAAAACAAAGGTGGTAGTTAAATGATAAATAAACTAAAGAAAATAGATTTTAAACTTTTGGGAATAATTACTATTATTGTTACAATACTCTGTAATGCTTTTTTACAAATGCATTATTCATCTGATACATTTGTATTAATGGATCTTGGGTATATGAATTATCCTCAAAAATACTTTTTATTAGATGGTAGAATTATTTCTGCCGCAGTATGCTTCTTAGCTGGAATTTTACATATTCCATATAACGCATACATAATTTCGATGGACGTAATTGCTGTATTTTTCGTTTGTATAAGCATATATGTTACATATATAACAATATGTAACATTATACAGCCAAAAACAAGTTCAAAAAAATGTCTATGTTTAATGGCTAGCTTTGTGTTAATTTTAAACCAATTCTCACTTGAATACCTACTATTTCCTGAGTCTGCAGTTATGTGTTTAGGTCAGATGTTATGTGTAATATCCGCTTCGCTTGTATTATCTAACAACAAACATAAATATTTAAAAATTGGGTTAATGTTGTTTATTGCAGTATTTTGTTACCAAGGCGTTCTTAATATTTTTCCCGCACTTTCTTTACTATTTATATTTCTAAATCAAATAAAAAATAAAAGTAGTATAAAAGATAATATAAAAGAAATATTTAAGAAACTGTTAATTCCCGCTATAATATGCATTCTTGCTATTATAATTAATGTTATTGCAGTAAAAATCGGATGTAAACTCTTAAATGATAGTAGCTATAGACAAATTAAATTATTAGACTTTGAAAGTGTACTATTAAGACTTAAAACCATTGGCATCTACCTTGATAAGATTTGGAATCAATCTCTAGAAATGCTACCTAAATATACTAACTGGATAATACTAATAATTACATTAATATTACTTAGTTTAAATAATTTAAGACTAAAAACAATACCTAAATATTTATTTTTACTTGTAGTAATTTTTATTTCTTGCATAGTTCCAATGTTTTTCTTAAACACTGGACCATGTGGAAGAGTAAACATTCCAATTAGTCAAATCATTGGAATATCATTATTATTTATCATAGCTACATTAGAAAATTTAAATACAAAAAAATATTTAAAGTACATATCTTATATTTTTATAATTTGTACATTTATATTAAATAGTATAATGATACTTAGAAATTCAAATGAACATATTGCTGCAAATAAAGTTGATGAAAATATGGGGAAAAGTATTAAATATATTCTTGAAAAATATGAAAGCGATACTGGAAATAAAATAACAAAATTTTCATACGTATATGATCCAGATCCTCAGCAATACGCTCCTGGAATTAAACATATAGGCTCACTTACTGAAAGAAAACTTGCTTGTTCTTGGTGTATATCTCAAGCCATGAATTATTATTGTGATAGAAAAATGGAAAAAGTAAGAATGCCAATTAAAATATATATTGAAAAAATAAAGAGAAAAGATTACACAGAATTTTCTGAAGAACAAGTAATATTTGATAACGATACAATGTATCTTTATGTATTTTAATAATAGATTTTAACCTCCACTTTAGTTTAACCTAAAAGTGGAGGTTCTATTATATATAGCTTTCCTAACTATTTCTAAATCTAAATATAGAATATATAATTTTTTGAACAAAAGTGACTTCGTCACTCCACCACTAACTACTTTTGTAGTTAGTGGTATTTTTAAAGATGTTGTATTTAAGTTTCCACCTATCTCTAGGCCACTCTTTTCTTTAACGGCCCTTGTTCTCGACCATTATCCATCGCAATTTTCGGCAAAAAATACATGATATGTTAATTTATATATTTTTTAAAAATCATACTCCGTATGTTCTATTACCATGCTCTTATTATTTCTTTATGACACCATAGACAATTTATTTTAATCACTAAACTTATAGAAAATGGTTACTTCCTTGTTTTCGCCAATTTCAATTTTTTCTATTAAGCTGTTTAACATATATGCAGTAATATTATCTTTTTCTAAAAATTCATTTATTATTTTTTCATAATCAATAGCTTGCTTTTCAAATTTAATAGGGTTTAATTCTTGCAATTTCTTTTGTTTTTCTTCTCTTTCTTTTACTTTTTTGTCTTTAATATCTTGAATCATTCTTTTAAAATCAAGTCTTTCAAAGTTTGTGCCACTATATCCATCATCAATATAAATATCGAAAATATTTATATTATTTTCTTTTGCATATTGTTTTAATATTTCTTTTTAGTTTGTAATACTGTTACTTTCTCCTTGTAAATCATCGTCTTTAGATAACCTGCAATATAAAGCACAATTATATTTTTCTTGATTGTTTACTAACAAATTTTCCTCCTTGTATAATAATATTTGTGTTTTAATAAAGAATTTACCTATAAACCTATTGCCATTATAAGAATATTTTTATATACTATATGTAAAAGATTTTGAGACATATTCAAAAGGGCAATGCTATGAACAGTTAATATGATTCAACAAATCTTGAGAGAAGATATAGAATAGATTTATTTAATCAGATATGAAAAATACTTAGATGAGGGGCGAGAATATGATTGAAAAAATAGCAATTGTTGCAGATATACATGCAAATAAATATGCACTTTGTAAATTTTTAAAATACATAGATAACGAAGATATTAAATGTATATTAAATATAGGAGATTTTGTTCAAATTGGTCCAAACCCATATGAGGTTTCATTTAAAGTACTTAATGATATTAGATTTGTTAATATATTGGGAAATAACGAAACAAGTTTGTTTGAAATTGACGAAACAAATTCAAATGATGAAATTGCACATAGACTATGGACAAGAAAACAAATGAAAGAAAATTTTGAAAAAATAAAGCTAATGTCTAAAACTAAAATTATAATAAAGAATAATGTAAAAATTCTTATGATACATTCCAGAAAAAATGACATTAAAGGAATGCCTTTAATATATACAGATGGCATAGATTCTTTTGTGAAGGATTATGAGGATTTTGGTACAGATATAGTTTTATTTGGACATACTCATGAAAAATTATATATTGAACATAATGGCAAAATTTTCATAAATCCAGGTAGTTTAGGTTGCTCTAAAAATGGAACAATAGATTTCGTTATACTAAAGATAGACAATAATCAAAACATAAAGTGTGATTTTGAATCCCTAGAATACGATAAAACTGAATTAATAAGAGATTATTATAATAATAATGTTCCAGATAAAGAATTTTTGCTAAAAACATTTTTTAAATATAATGATAATAAAAATATTAGTGCTAACGAATAAAAGGCAGATCAATCCTGCCTTTTATTTATCTAAACTAAATTCATTTTCTCTATCTTCTTTTTCTAAATCATTAATTTTATTTTCGTAATCCCATTTTAAATCAAATTCCTTTTTTTCGTATTCTTTTTTGATATTGTTCAGCTTTTTCTACAAGTTTTGCATTTCTTAATAATGCTTGTTGCATAAGAAAATGTCAATCTATAAAAATTTTGGCATAGTAATTTCAATATGACTTTCCTATTATATAAAAAATCCTTTCAAATTATTTTTATTATTTGAAAGGATTAAACTATATATACAAAAATTATCAAATTCCTAACTTATCATATGGAATTAGCACCTCAAAATCACCAAGATAATATGAAGCTACACTATAATTAGGAAAGAATAAAATTATTCCTTCTTTAGAAAATACAAAACTCTCAAAATTATCTTTTTTAGCAAAAGTTCCTGTTTTTAACAGATCCTCTTTTTCAAGTAATTCTGTTTTTTTACTTAAATTTTCATAAGAGTATTTAGAGAAAACCTCAATTATATTTTTATTATTTTTTAATAAGGTATCTATTGTTACAAACTCTTTACTTTTTTTGTTATAGTTAACTGTTTTTATACTGCTATCTGGATGAGCCCCACCAAAGTCACAAGAATAAGTAATTAAGAAAGATAAATAATCATTATATTCGTAACCATTAAAATTAACGGTAAGTGTGAATTTTTTATCATTTCCAAGTAATTCTAATGATTCTGTTTCTTTTATGAAATCTTCTATTATTTTGTTATATATACTACTTACCTTATCATCTAAAATATCAACCCCAGTTACAGGCATATACGCTTTTACTACATATTTTTCTTCCTCTTTATTTATTTCTGTAACTTTGCAACTTTCATTTGATACCACATCTTTTACATTTACAGCGATATTATCTGAACTTAAATTTACAAAATATGTAACTATAATTAAAGTAAAGCCTAAAAAAAGTGCTAAGATGTAATTCTTCCACATTTAAATCACCTATTACATCATATGCACTTTTTCTAAATATATAATTTTATTCTACCAATTTATATGGTCTATTTAAATAATCTACTAATTTTTTTGATTCTATATTTCCATTAATATATGATATTATTTCCACATCTGGGCATATATCTAACATATATTGTAAACATACTCCACAAGGAGAGATGTTATCCTCTAAATTATTAGCTCCTTTTTTTCCACCTACAATTGCAATTTTTAAGAACTCTCTTTCACCATGTGACATCGCATTTTGAAATGCAACCCTTTCTGCGCAATTACTAAGTGAAGGTATTGTTTTTTCTTCAATATTTGCTCCTATATATACTGTACCTGATTTTGCAAGTAAAGCTGCTCCAACTCCAAATGATGAAATATCTGTTACAGAGTTTTTCCAAGCTAATTTTGCAATATTAATTAATTCTTCATTTGTCATGTTAATTTTCTCCTTTATATTACTTATTTAAAATATTATGCAATATATCTGATAGTTCCGGTTTCATAAGAATTATTTGATATATAATAAGAACAACAAGAACACCAATTATCGCACTTATAATCATATATATTGGTCTAATTTTAGTATTTTCAATTCTAATTTGCGCAATTATTACACTAAGTATAAGAGCAACTCCACCAACTAAAATACTTTTGGTAATTATATATACATAAGTTGTAAGTCCAAAAGCAAGTGCAACTCTTGCACTAGGATATGCTTGAGAATATTTTGAGCCTTTTCCAAGAATTCCTTTTAAAATAACAGCAAGAATTACAACAGCAAAAATAATTGTAAAAAGTATATACAAATTTGAACTAAATATTGTTGAAATAACAGAAGTAGTTGCCATTGTAAGCTTATCTGCAAATAGGAAAAATGCAACAATAACTGCAACTATTGATGAAATCAAAACACCTCCTGCTGCAATATCTTTAGCTGCCTTTGCCCTATCATCATATTTATCTGTTATAAGATCAACAATATACTCTACTGTAGAATTTATCATTTCAGCAAATATTACAAAACCTATAGTAAGGCATAAACACGCAAATTCTGTTTTGGAAAAATCAAAAAATAAACTGCATAACAAAACAAAAAGCCCTATAATATAATCAATCCTTAAATTTCTTTCAGTTTTAAAAGCCCTAATTACACCATCTAAAGCATGTCTCATTGCTGTAAAAAAAGTTTTATTTTTTGTATGCTTTAATTCGTCAAGCCTTTTTTGTTTTGCTTCCTCTTTGCTAAGCCTCGGCTTTTTTGTTGAAGTTTCCTCTTTTTTCATATCATTTTTATCCATCTATTTTTCAACTCCTAATTCATTCAATACTTTTTCTTCTAAATCACGCATTTCTTTTCTCTCATCATCCTTAATATGATCATATCCAACTAGATGACACATTCCATGAGTTATCATGTATAAAAGTTCTCTTAAAATTCCTGTTTCATACTCAACAGCTTGTACCTTTACAACATCAAGACAAATTATAATATCTCCAAGTTCAACTTCTTTTATTTTCTTTTCATCTTCTTGTTTTTTCAAATTATTTAATTCATCTTTTGTAAATATAGGGAAAGATAACACATCTGTTACCTTATCTACCTCCCTATATTCTTTATTTATGTTTTTTATTTCTTCTTTAGAAGCACTTGTAATTGAAACAGCTATTTCATCAAAGTATAATTCTTCATTTTCTGCAACACTCTTTACAATCTTTTCAATATACTCTTGAATATTTACCTTTTCATCAATGTTTTCTTTTGAGAAGTCAATAATTCCTTTATCTAAATCAATATTTATCTTGCATTCTAAACTCATTAGTTTCCCCTTTCGACAAATTCTCCAATTTGTTCATTAATTACATATTCCACTTTTACCTTTATACCATCTTGTATATCAGATATATTTTCCGTAGTATCGACAACCGTTGGATTTACACACTGTGTTAATACATTATTTTTTAAATATTCGTCCATATCAATCTTTGCTATTTGTTCTATTTCTTCCTTTGTCCTAAATACTTCAACCTCGTTATATTCACTACATTTATATATATCAAAAGAAATCGTATTTCCAAATATTTCAAACTCTTTACTATTTTTAGTTATATCATATTTCTTCAATTTATTCAAATAATTTATCATATTTTCTTTAGAATTAATAGTAATTCCAAAAGTTGTCCTTTTTTTGTTAGTATACTCTTTATTACAAACTTTATACATATACTCTTTTTCAAATGTATATATATTATCTACTCTTGCATATCCTTTTGCTGGTACCTCACCTATAATTTGCTCATTTCTATCATATACATTTCCCTCTATCAAGGTATCTCCCTTATTTACATAGTCTAAGGCTTTAAACTTGGAAGTACCACTTTCACTAACAAGTTTTGTTATGACACCAGACTTTGTAGCTTTTATATCACCTATACTTGTTTGTTGAATATTTTTCTCATCCATTCTTGTTTTTTCCACAACTTTAACTATTGCTCTTGTTCCGTCAATTTCAATACCAACCCAAGACAATTCATTTTCCATTGCTCTAAGTTCATTTACTACTTCTTTTTTATCAAGTCCAATTTTATTTCTACCTATATATAGTCCACTATCTTTCAATTTAGATATAATAATTTCCTTACTTACTCTCTCATTTCCTACAATATCTATGTCCCATATAAATGTTGAAAAAGCTATACTAAAAACTATTATTAAGAATAGAAATACAAAGATTAACTTTCTTTTTCTATATTTAAACAGCGTAAAGTACAACCCCTTTTTTTCTTTTATACTGACTTTGCATTTTGTCTTCTTTGTAATACTTCTTAATTTTTTAAAGTCAGCTATATTCATTTTAAACCTTATTACACCTTTTACTATATTCCTAATTTCCCATATTTTTATGTTATTAATCCTACATAGATTTATAAACCTTTCTGTAAAAAAGCCCTCTATTTGTACTGTTATAATTCCTGTCATATTACGTATATTATTTGTTATCCCCATATTTATCCCTCTACTTTTGATAATTTATACTATAAATATCCCCTTCAACAACTAAATCAAAGTCTGTTATTTCCTTAATATCCAAATCTTTTCCGTCTATTAGAATATCCATATTATTAGCCCTTATTTTTATATAATCATCATAATAATCTATAATTTGTCTATATCCCTCAATAAGAACATTATTATTTTCTATTGAAGTTAACTTTGTAGATTTAGACACAACCTCTCGAGGTAATTCTAAAAAACATGAAAATTTTTCCTTTGCATCTGATATATTCTCTTTTACATGCATATTTTTTACTAATTTTCTGTACCACCTATTACCATTATTTTTTTTCCTTTTCATGCTATTCCTCCTTTTACATTATATTATATTAAACTGTTTTTATTCTTAAGGAATATGTCGAATTTTGTAAACATGTTGTGTCACAAAAGCTTACAAATTAATTGACAAAAGCTTTTTTTTGTAGTATATTTATTTTATGTGTAAAAAAATGGAAGTTAAGGAAAAAATATGATAAAAATTGGAATGTGTGATGATAATTTAAATAGTATAAAGATCGCATCAAAATTATTAGAATCAGAAACTATAGAACAAAATTTTGATGCTGAAATATCAATAATTTCAAGCGATCAAAAAGAAATTTATGACGCTATATATGAAGGTAAAATTGATATATTATTTCTAGATATTGATTTTAAAAATAATGGAAAAAATGGTATAGAATTTGCCAAAGATTTAAGAAAAATAAACAAAAAATTTTATCTTGTCTTTTTATCTGCTCATCAAAGATACTTATACGTATCTCTTACCACAAAAGTTTTCGACTATTTGATAAAACCTATTAATAGAGAAACACTCAGAGAATTAGTTGCAAGGTTTAAAGATGAATTCGAAACAAATAAATCTATATTTTTGCACCTAAATAAATGGGAATATGTAAGGACTAACGATATCCTATATATTGAAAAAGATGGAAAGAAATCTATTATATTTACTGAATCTCAAAAATATACAACAAACAAAAACTTAAACAGCTTATTATCTGAACTTCCAAAAAATTTTTTAAGATGTCATAAATCGTACATTTTAAATTCTAATAAAGTATTAAGCATTGATAAAAAAGAAGGACAAGCCTTTTTCGGAAAGGATTTTTCTTGTCCTATTAGTAGCAAATTCGAATTATAGCATAAATGTATATGAAAAAGGGGAATTTTATATGGAAATTTTAATAGTTAGAGGTCTAAGCTCAATCCTTGAAGCTGGTCTATGGACCTATTTTATCGTCTCAGTTTCTAAAATAATTTCAAAGGAAGATGAAAATTTAAAAAAAGGAAAAATTTTTATATTATTTTTTATTGTTTTGCTTTGCAGTATAATTGGCAGATTAACTGCAAATATATTTCCATTCTTAAATACATTAATTACCTATCCAATTGTACTTATAGCGACAAAATTCATATTGAAAATAGATTGGTTAAAATCTCTTACAATTGTTGTTATAAATCTTGTAACCTTAATGATAACTGAATTAATATCTGTTTTTACATGTATAAGTATTTTTAAAATAAGTTCAGAAATTTTCGTTAACAGTTGGGAATATTTATCCATTGCACTTGTTATTCAATACACATTATTTTTTGCAATTATTAAAATAGCAAATATGATATCAAAAAACAAAAGTGAATTTAAAGATATGTTATCATCTATAAACAAAAAAACAGTTATTACAGTACTCTCTATACTTGCTCTTTGTATTTTTCCACAAGTAATTATATATGTAATAAACAAATATAACTATCCTACATATTTTTTAATACTAAACTCAATCCAAATGATTATTGTATGTATTGTAATATTTAGCTCATTTAAGAATTCTATGGAAAAAGAAAAAGCAAAAAGTGATTTAATGACAATAACATTGCATAATAAAACAATGACTGGAATGGTTGATGGAGTAAGGAAATTAAAACATGATTACAATAATATAATGCAAGCTTTAAATGGATATATGTCCACAAAACAATATGATAAACTACAAGCACATATTAATTCTGTAATTGGAGAATGTAGTGATATAAATAATTTATCAGTCATTAATCCAAAGATTTTTAATGATCCTGCAATTTATGGAATAGTTGGCGCAAAATATTTTACTGCAATTGAAAAAGATATAAAATTTGAATTAGATATTTCTACAAATATTGCAAATATTAATTTTTCAATGCCTGACCTTTCGAGAATACTAGGAATTATACTTGATAATGCTATGGAAGCAACTACAAAACTTGAAAAAGGAAGATATATAAAGCTTGAAATGAGATTTGATAACAAAAAATGCGCTGATATTATTCGCGTATATAATACTTACGATACAAGCATTAATATTAATACAAAAGATGTATTTAAAAAAGGTTATTCTAGTAAAGAAGTAAAATCAGGAATTGGTCTTTGGGAAGTCAAAAAATTAATTGATAAATCTGGAAACTCTCAAATATATGCTTCAATTGAAAAAAATCAATTTATTCAAAATATAATAATAGAAAAATGATGATATGTTTAAACATTATCATCATTTTTTAACATAAATATATCTCCATACTTTTATTGTACGGAGATATAGAATGTGTAAAAAATTATTTTTGTATTAAGCATCTTGGAGCTTTAGGTTGGTGCACAATTAATACAAAGCAGCTATTAGTTGATGATCTAGCATATTTTTCGACCATTTTTTTGAAGAATTTTTTCATTTTTTTCCCCCCTATATTTGATATACCATACAAATTATATTACTAACTTTGCACTATTAGATAAACTTTTTAATTTATATTTCATACTATTTCATTTAAAATAAACAATATACTATCGTATATATAATTAAAAAGCAATATAATAAATACAATATATCTAATATTAAAAGAATAATATTTTTATTATACTATTCTTTATTTTCATTATAGTATTCTTTGAATTCATCTGACTCATAACTATGTTTGCATCTTAAAATTTTATACATAAAGTTACTAGTAAAAAAATCAATTAAAAATACTGTGGAGATTACTATTCTTGCGTATTGTTCATTAAATCTTGTTAATACCAATGTTGAAATATATATGAACACTATTGAAACAATTGCATATATTTTATACTTCTTTCTTTTACCTTTATTTAAAATAGGTATTTCTTCCGTATCAGCAGGGACATGTTTATATATTACATATAATGAATAAATAAAAATTAATGCTGACACTATATATAAATAAATTACAGGAACATTAACAAATTTTCCAATAATTACTGGTATAAAGAAATATAGTGAAGTAAAAATAAAACATTCTGTATTTGTTCTTGCGTGTGCTCCTCCAACTAATACTTTATAAAGAATTGTTATTAGCAATACAACACCGACTTGAGGTAAAATGTGAAAGAATAAACTTACTATAAAAACAAATAGATATTTAGGTATATCTTCTACTATTCTTGTTATCCCAAATAACATTATTTCTCGTTCATTTCCTTCTACAGTTTCGCCTCTATACAAGAAATGATCTAAAAGGTAATTGCTAACTTTATCAACCATTAGCCTCACCACCTAACTAAATTATATATTATTTTTTTGAATATATTTAAATTTAGTCTTAAAATGTCACATTTTGGATTTATAATCTATAATTTATTTTTTCAGGTCACTTTTTGGCTGTTTTAGGACATGCTACTTTTCTTATTTTGTAACAAAATATTTTTATTTATCATAATATACAAAAAAGGAGGTTATATATGCAAAATGATAATTTAGAAAAAAGTGATAGATTAGATTTTATTATTAATGACAACTTAAATGAATGTTTACATATAGGAGATAAAGCACCTTTATTTAATGCAAAAACCACTTTTGGAAATATTAAATTAAGTGATTACGCTGGAAAATGGCTTATACTTTTCTCCCACCCCCGGTGATTTTACCCCCGTCTGTACAACGGAGTTTCTAGCTTTTGCAAAAATGTATCCAGAATTTCAAAAAAGAAATTGTGAATTATTAGGACTTTCAATTGATAGTACCCCTTCACATCTAGCCTGGGTAAATAATATACAAAAGTCTACAGGTATAACAATTCCATTTCCAATAATAGCAGATAGAGATATGCAAATTGCAAAAAAATATTCAATGATTGCTCCAAATATTGATAATACGCAAACAGTAAGATCTGTCTTCTTTATTTGTCCAGATCAAACAATTAGAGCTATTTTACAATATCCTATGGCAAATGGTAGAAATATTGCTGAAATATTGCGACTTCTTGATGCTATGCAATTTACAGATGAAAACAAAATAATGACACCAGCAAATTGGTTACCAAATCAACCTGGTATAACACCAATGCCAAGTACTTACGATGAACTTGTTAAAAAGCAAAATAACTTAACTGGATTTAATTGTATTGATTGGTATCTATGTTTTAACACAAATATACCAAATGATATTCTTTCTGATAAATAAAAAGAAAAATTTAGGGAGGTATTGATATGAATAATAGTTGTTGTTCAAGTTCTGGAAATGGCCTTTTTGGTGGCAACTGTTGTATTATTGTTGTTCTTATAATAATAGTACTATTCTGTTGCTGTTCAAACAATGGAAATTCAAATAATAATTGTTGTATGTTATAACAAATTAGCCCTAGCATTTTTAGCTAGGGCTTAATAAATATATATATTTTTATTTATTTATTAAATAATAATATCATTGTAAGTAACTATATTGTCTTAATTTTTATTCCATTTGAATATCATAAATATTCTCAATATTTATTTTTTCGCCTGAATCTAATAATATCCTTTTTTTGTACTCATCTATTTTTGTAACTAATCCATTTGAAATAAAATATTTTCCACCACTTTTTTTCAAATCTTTTACAAAATATATAATTTTTACATATATATTTTTTTGTATATTTATTTTTATATAATTTAATTTTTGATCAATTATACACTTTAAATTATCATCAATAATTAACATCTCATCCGTTGTTCTGACTGTTTCATCTATTGCATCACTATATCCGGTTAATGCTGCAAATGGTGCAAATTGAAAAGCTCTATTTGATATACTCATTTTTTCATGTTTACTTGAGACATGATGTTCTAGATTTATAATATCACTATAGTCATCATTTATTAATTCAAACTTATTCACTGTGTCCACCTATCTGCCTATTTCTACTAAGCGTAGTTGCTCCTTCCTCTAAATTGAATGCCTTAATAATTGCATTTTTTCCATATTTATTTTTTATACCTATAACAGTTTCTTGTAATTTCTTTTCTTTTTGTAATTTTTCATCTTGTTTTAATTTTTTTTCAATATCTGTAAAAAAATCTAATTGCTCATATGATGTTGATATTTTATCCTCTCTTAATAAATTTCCAACACAAATATTAATCTTTCTAATTAATAAATCTTTATTTACTATTTTATCAAAAAGCTTCAAAAATCCATCCATAATAGTCATAGTAGAAGATGTCATATTTTCTAGTCTAAATGTTCCATGTGCAGGTTTTGGCACCATTCTTCCATATCTATCTTCCTTTAGCTTTCCATTAAAATTGCTATTATACTTTAAATTTTCCACATCATAATCAACTGTCAAAACTAACATGTCTGTCAAATATTTCTTACCAACCATATCTAATACAAGTAAATCTACCATTTCTTTTAATATCAACCTACTTTTTTCATAATTATATGGACAACTTAAAACTTGACCAGAACTTATACTTTTACTTTCAGGTTTGCATCTCTTTATATCAGATATAGTTGTACATTCCCATCCCCAACTATGATCAATTAAAAGTTCTGCATTAACTCCAAATAATCTATATAACAAATCTTCATTTAAAATAGAACATCTTGCCACATCTCCCATTGTATAAATACCATATCTTTCAAGACTTTTGCTATATCCCTTTCCAACTCTCCAAAAATCTGTAATTGGAGTATGTGACCATAATTTTTTTCTAAAACTTCTCTCATCTAATATTGCAATTCTCACCCCATTACAATCAGGTTCAGCATGTTTTGCAAGTATATCCATTGCTACCTTACACAAAAACATATTTGTACCAATTCCAGCTGTAGCAGTTATACCAGTTGTTCTATATACATCCATGATAATTTTAGATACCAATTCCTTAGCTGTAACATTGTATGTTTTTAGATAACTTGTTAAATCACAAAACACCTCGTCAATAGAATACGAAAATATATCATCTGGAGAAATATATTTTAAATAAACATTATATATATCAGTACTATATTTCATATAATAAGCCATTCTAGGTTTAGCAATTATGAAATCTAATTCCAAACTGTTATTGTTTTCTAATTTTGTATCGTCATACGATTTACCAATAAATTTGTTATTATTGGCTTTTAATCTTCTTTTAAAATTTACATTTCTAACTTTTTCATTAACTTCAAAAAGTCTTGCTCGTCCTGGAATTCCATGTTTTTTTAAACTAGGTGAAACTGCTAGACATATAGTTTTTTCCGTTCTAGAACTATCAGCAACCACGAGGTTTGTTGTTAGAGGATCAAGGCCTCTTTCCATACATTCTACTGAAGCATAAAATGATTTTAAATCAATAGAAGCATATACTCTTTCCACATTTTTCACCTCTTAATTAATAAATTAAAAATTAGGCACATATTTTTCCTCATTTTTTCCAAGTCTTTGAAAATATCCATTTTCAAGACCTAAATCGTACATATACTTTTCAATAATATGATATTCTCTTTTTGTTATTTTCCTATTTAACTCATTTATATTTTGTGCTTCATTTGTTGGGAAATACTGTGCCATAATACTCACATAAGCCTCTTTACCAATATTTTCTACAATCCATTCTAATACATTCTTAGTATTTTTAGTATTATTTGGAAGTATTAAATTTCGTATAATTAATCCTTTTTTTATTATACCATTATTATCAAATATAGGATGTCCAACTTGCCTATACATTTCAAGAATTGCACAAGAAGCAAAGTCAAAGTATTTATTTACACCAGAATATTTAAGTCCCAATTCATTACTACAGTATTTAAAATCTGGAAGATAAACATCAATAAGGCCATCTAACTCCTTTATAGTATCTACATTTTCATATCCACTAGAATTATATATTACAGGAATATTAAGTCCATTTTTCTTCGCTAAAATTAAAGCCTCTTTTATGTGTAAAGCATAAATGGTAGGTGTAACTAAGTTTATATTGCAAGCACCCTCTTCCTGTAAATTCAAAAATATATCAGCAAGTTCTTTTCTTGAAATTTCTTTTCCTTTTCCCTCTTTACTTATTTTATAATTTTGGCAATAAACACACCTCAAATTACAATTAGAAAAAAATACTGCTCCTGAACCTTTAGTTCCACTTATACAAGGTTCCTCATAAAAAAATTTAGAGCTAAGTGCTATTTTTACATTTTCTCCTGATTTACAAAAACCTCTTTTTTTATTTTCCCTATCCACTAAGCACATATGTGGACATAAATTACATTTATTTAAATACATCATAATAATATAATTATACAGTAATTATATTATAAAAACAAGTTTAATAGTTAGAATTTCTATACTAAGCAAGCCACTTTTTTTAGCTCTCTTGCATTATCTAAGGCTATTGTTGTAATAGTACCAGACGAAATTCTTGCTATTTCTTTTATTGCCATATTATCATCTAAAAGTTCTATTTTAGATGATGTATGATTATTTAATGATTTTTTAGAAATATAATAGTGATAGTCAGCATAAGCTGCAACTACAGCTAAGTGAGTAATACATAGTACTTGATGATTTTTTGAAACCTCTTTTAATTTAAGACCTACAGCACTACCAGATTTTCCACTTATTCCAGTATCTACCTCATCAAATATTAAAACAGGTACACTATCAGTTTTTGAAAGAACGTTTTTTATAGCTAGCATTATTCTTGAAATTTCACCACCCGATGCAATTTTACTAAGACTTTTATAATCATCACCTAAATTTGTTATTATTTTAAATGAAACATTATCTAATCCCCTACTTTTAAAATTTCTATCCTTACTAAATTCAACATTTACTTTAATCCTAGCATTTTTCATTTCTAAATCACTTAGTTCTATATTTATTTTTTCCTGTAATTTTTTGGCCATATCTTTTCTTGTACTACTCATTTTACATGAAAGTTCATACATTTTTTCTTGTATATTTTCTAATTTTTTTTGAATCTCATTTAAATGTTCTTCCATGTTTTCTATTTCCTCTTTTTTTGCAATATTTGACTCTTTATACTTTAGTATTTCTTCAATATTATTTCCGTATTTTCTCTTTAAAGAATAAAGTAAATCTAGTCTTTTTATAACATCATTATTATAATTTTCATCAAATGATAATTCCTCTTTATAATTAAATAGTTCCTGTGACATATCTTCTAAGTCATAATATATTCCTTCTATTCTATCACTTTGTTTCTTATACATATCATTAAACTGAGATATCCTATTTAAATTTTTTACAACTTCATTTATATTATTTAATATCTCAGATGATATTAATTCTTCTGAAATATTAAGTGCTTCATTAATTTTCTCAGCATTTCTCATAATTTTTGATTTTTCTTCTAACTGTTCTTCTTCACCCACTTTAAAATTTGCCTCTTCTATTTCATTTATTTCATAATCTAATAGATCAAGCATTCTCTTTCTTTCTTTTTCACTTCCAAAATTTTCTTTTAATTCAAGGCTAAATTTTAAATACTCATTATATAACTTAGTATACTCTTCTTTATCTTCTAAAAGTTCATCTTTAGCATATGCATCTAAATAAGTTATATGGTTTGATTCATCTAATAAATTTTGATTATCATTTTGTCCATGTATGTTTATAACATGACTCATATATTCTTTTAATTCATTTACTGTAACAAGTCTTCCATTAATCTTACATTTATTTTTTCCACTTACACTTATTTCTCTTGAAACTATATCGTTTTCGGTATTAGAATTTTTATTTATCATAATTTCAACTAAACAATAATTCTCACCTGTTTTTATTACATCCTTAGAAAATCTAGAGCCACAAATTAGAGATAAAGCATCTACAAGCAAACTTTTTCCAGCACCTGTTTCTCCTGTAATTATATTAAGCCCTTTTTTAAAATCCACCGTTATATTATCTATTATTCCTATATTTTCTATGTGCAAAGTTTCTATCACAATACCACCTCATTAAATAAACGTTTGTTCTTGAATATTATATCACATTTTTATATTTTGTCAATACGTTTGTTCTTTTTTTGAAGTAAAATTATCTGTGACTCCACATACAATAATCAAAACGAATGGAAACTTGCTTTATTATCCAATTTGTATGAACACATCTTTAATATCATTATATTTGTATAATATACTTTTTTTAATTCTTTTTAGTACTTCTACTGTAAACTTTAAATTTTTTGAGTCATTAATAGCTAATACAATTAACAATATATATTTACTACCTATAGGCTTTGCACATATTTTATCTATTTTTAAAACTTCTTCATTTTTTAAAATATCATTTTTTATTTTGTTAATATACTCTTTATTAATATTTTTATCCATTAAGATTTCAAATGAAGATATAAACAATTTAATTCCTGTATACCCTATCCATAAAGCAATTAATATTCCAATTATGTTATCAACAAAAGTTATCCTAAAATAACTAAGTATAATTCCAATCATTGTAACAAGAGATATTGCTACATCATTTCTACTATCTAGGATACATGATTTTATAAGTATACTTTTTATTTTTTTATACTTTATTTTAGAATATATACACATAAAAAATTTTAAAATAATTGTTACTAAACAGACAATTAAAGAAATATATGAAAATACAACAACATTCTTTGTGATTATATTTTTAATAGACGATATAACCAGCATAATGGATGTTACAATCATAAACACACTAATTAAAAGTCCAAAAATGTATTCTGATTTTCCATAACCAAAACAGTACTTGTCATTTTGCTTTTTTGCCGAAATTTTAGCTCCTATAAACGATAACACAGATGCTGTCATATCTTCAAAACTATGCAAGCTATCAGCAAGTAGAGCATTACTACCAGATATAACTCCTGCAAAACATTTTACAATAATTAAAAATAAATTAATTATTATTCCTAGTATACTTATTTTATTTATAACATGACTTCTATTATTCATACTTTCCTCTTATTTACATTTAAACTTTAATATAATATTATATTAAATTCTTTTAGTTTTGACATATATTTTTATCCAAAATTTGACAATTACCTTTATACCGTGCTATAATTTTTTAGTAAAAAAGGAGATTTTTTCTTATGGAGGATCAAAATAAAATTATACAGGAAGGCTTATCATCTGATGATGTGAAAAAAAGGCAGAAAAAAAACTTAGTAAATTATGATACTTCTGTTCCAACGAAAAGTATCAAAAAAATTCTATTTGATAATTTCTTTACTATATTTAATTTTTTAAATTTATTTTTAGGAATTATAGTATTTATGGCAGGATCATTTAAAAATATGATATTTTTAAGTGTTGTAATTATAAACACAGCAATAAGCACTATACAAGAAATTCATTCAAAAAAAGTAGTAGACAGATTATCTGTTCTTGCAAGTAGTAAAGCTCATGTTATAAGAGATGGAAAAAGACAAGAAATATCCATAAATGAAATAGTAATTGATGATGTATTAGAGTTTAAAACAGGAAGCCAAATAGCAACAGATAGTATAATTTTAAACGGTACGGTACAAGTAAATGAATCATTTCTTACAGGTGAACCTGATAGTATAGAAAAAAAGAAGGAGATGTTTTACTTTCAGGAAGTTATATTGTTAGTGGAAATTGTGCAGCAAAAGTTATACATGTAGGTGAAGAAAATTACACTGCTAAAATATCTAAAGATGCAAAATATGTAAAAAAAGTAAATTCTGAAATAATGACTTCATTAAATAAAATAATTAATTTTTTAACATCTGCAATTATACCAATTGGTATAGCACTTTTTATTGTTCAACTAAATGTAGAGAATTTAAGTCTTCAAAGTGCCGTGACTAAAACTGTAGCTGCAATTATTGGTATGATACCAGAAGGTCTTGTACTTCTTACAAGTACTGTGCTTGCTGTAAGTGTTGTGAGGCTTTCAAAATCTAAAGTTTTGGTTCAAGAACTATATTGTATAGAAACATTGGCAAGAGTTGATACCTTATGTTTAGATAAAACTGGTACTCTTACTGAAGGGATTATGGAAGTAAAAGATTATATTCCAATCAATGACTCTGATACTAATATGAAAAACATTCTTTCAAACATAGCAAAATTTTCAGAAGATGGAAACTCTACTATAAATGCCATAAAAGATTATTTTAAAGATATAACAAATGAATTTATACCGGTTAAAAAATATGCTTTCTCATCAAAAAATAAATGGTCTGCAATTACATTTGAAAATCAAGGTTCATATATTATTGGTGCACCGGAATTTATTTTGAAAAACAACTTTAAAAAATATGAAAATACAATAAATAAATATACAAAAGATTACAGAGTACTGGTTTTAGCACATACCCAAAGTAAAATAGAAAAAGAAAATTTACCTTTAGATACTGATATAATCGGATTACTTCTTATTACCGATAAAATTAGAAAAGAGGCAAAGGATACATTAGAGTATTTTTACAAACAAGATGTTAATATAAAAATAATATCTGGAGATAATCCTATTACTGTATCTAAGATTGCAAAACAAGTTGGAGTTAAAAATTATGATAAGTATATAGATATGTCTAAAATAACTGATAAAGATAGCATGTTGGATATAGCAACAAATTACACTGTATTTGGACGTGTAACCCCAACGCAAAAAAAGGAATTAGTACTTGCACTAAAAAGCAAGGGAAAAACTGTAGCCATGACTGGTGATGGTGTAAATGATGTTTTAGCATTAAAAGCTGCTGATTGTAGTATTGCAATGCAAAATGGTAGTGACGCCACAAAAAATGTTGCCCAATTAGTACTTTTAGATTCTAATTTTGCATCAATGCCTAAAGTTGTAGCTGAAGGAAGAAGAACAATAAATAATATACAGCGTTCTGCATCTTTATTTTTGGTAAAAACAATATACTCAACAATACTCGCTCTCATGTTTTTATTTATGGGAGAAGCATATCCATTTGTTCCAATACAACTTACATTAATTAGTACTGTTACAATTGGTATTCCATCATTTATACTAGCTCTTGAACCGAATAACGCTCGTATTAGAGGAAATTTCTTAAGAAATGTTATTTCCAAATCATTACCTACAGGTATTACAGTTGCACTCAATATTCTTATAATATCTATATTAAATAAATGTAATATCATTAGTAATGAGCATTACTCTAGTCTATGTGTAATTGCAACTAGTATATGTGGATTAATTCTTCTATTTACTCTTACTAAATCTAGGAAAAATGAAGACACTATATTTCCTTTTTCTATGTTTAGAATGCTAATTGCTCTATCTATGTCCGCTCTTTTAATATTTGGAGTGACATATCTTGGAAATTTCTTTAACATTGCATATATAGTTCCAATATTAGATAAAATTGCTTTTATTGTTATAGGATCAATTATAATATTTATAATACTTAATCTAATATTTACTAGGACACTAATTATAAGAAAAACTATACGTATTGGAAAAAAGTTACAAAAAACAGTAGGGAAATAAATTCCTTACTGTTTCTTATACTGTATGTGGATTTATATGCATAATAACATCACATATAAAATCATATTGATTCATTAAATCATCTTTTATTTTTCCACCAATATTATGAGCATTTTCTAATGTCAAATTTCCATTCATAGAAATTTTAAGTATTATTATATAGCTATTTCCAACAGGTTTTGAAAGTATCTCATCTACATGTAGGACTTCTTTTTCATTTTGAACAATAGTTGTTATTTCATTATATATTTTTTCGTCTAAACTAGTGTCCATAAGGATAATATATGATTCTTTTAAAAGCCTTATTCCAACAAAAATTATCCATAAAGATATTAATATACCAATTACTCCATCTATAAAATAGAAACCAAAATAACTAGCTAGAATACCTATTAAAGTACCGAGAGTAACAAACATATCATTTCTATGATCTTCTTTACTTGCCTTTATAAGTATGCTTTCTGTTTCTTTATTTTTTCTATATGCATAAAGAAATAAAAATAACTTAATTAATATAGTTACTATACATACTAAAACTAGAAAGATTGAAACATTTACTCTATTTTTGTTAACTATACTTTCTATTGACGTTTTTACCATAATTATTGAAGCAATTATCATAGATATACTTATTAAAAATGAAAAAATATACTCTGCTTTTCCGTGGCCATAGGGATGATCATCATCTTTAGGTTTTGAAGATAACTTTGCACCAATAAAAGACATTATTGATGCAAATATATCTTCTGCACTATTTAAGCTATCTGCAATCATCGCATGCGAATTTGAAATAAATCCTATTATTCCTTTTATAACAAGCAAAAATACATTTGCACATATTCCAATGATACTTACTTTTTTTATATTTTTATCTCTAAAAGTATTTTCATTTTCTCTCATAAACTCACCTCTTATTATTTTGAGTTAAGTTCTTTTATTCTCTTTTCAATATCATTTAGCATTTCTTCATATTTAATTACTTTCATTTTTTCTTGCTCAACAAGATTTGCAGGTGCCTTAGATACAAACTTCTCATTTGACAACATAGATTTTGCTCTATTTAATTCCTTTAAAACTTTTTCTTTTTCATTATTTAATCTTTCATTTTCTTTATCTAAATCAACTGCTCCAAATAAATCTAAATATATGCTAATTCTTGGAAGTGTAATAGAGGTATAATTGTTATTTGCCTTTTCTTCTGCATCAATATACTCTATATTCTCTATATATCCAAGTCTTTTTATATAATCTTCGCAAAGTTTAAATAATTTTTTATCATTTTCATTTTTTAGATATACTTGTGCGTTTACTTTTTTTGATCCATTTATACCTGAATTTAATCTTTCATTACGTATATTACGTATCATATTTAAAAATAATTCTATAATTTCAGTTTCTTTTTCAAAGTTATAATTATCACAAGGATACATATCCTTCATAATTGAATTTTTATCAGTATGTAAATTTTGATATATTTCTTCAGTTATAAATGGCATATATGGATGTAGCATTTTAATAACTTGTACTAAAACATGATTTAGTGTCCATACTGCAACAGAATATGAAAATGGATTTGTTTCCTTATCATATAATCTTGTTTTTACTATTTCTATATACCAATCACAAAAATCTGACCATATAAAGTCATACAATTTTTGAAGTGGCACACCAAGTTCATACTTATCTAAATTATCTTTTACTTCTTTTTCAAGTTTTGATAATTTTGTTAATATCCATTTGTCAGCAGGTAAAAAGTTTTCAACATTTTCCACTGCTATATCATCTATATACATGTTTACAAATTTAGCTGCATTCCAAAGCTTATTTGCAAAATTTCTAGCAGTTTCTAATTTTTCAGGCATATATCTCATATCATTTCCAGCTGATATATTTTGAGTAAGTGAAAATCTAAGTGCATCAGTACCATAATTTTCAATTACTTCTATAGGATCAACGCCATTTCCAAGCGATTTAGACATTTTTCTTCCTTGTGAATCTCTAACTAATCCATGTATATACACATTTTCAAAAGGAATTTTATTTGTATAATGAAGCCCTGAAAATATCATTTTACTAACCCAGAATGTTATAATATCATAACCTGTTACAAGTACTGAATTTGGATAAAAATAGCTATAATCTTCTGTATTATCAGGCCATCCAAGTATTGAGAAAGGCCATAATGCTGATGAGAACCAAGTGTCTAACGTATCTTCATCTTGAACAACTTCTCCTCCACATTCACATGTCGTTATATGTTCTTTTGATACTGTAATCTTACCACACTCTTTACAATAATACGCAGGTATTCTATGTCCCCACCATAACTGTCTTGATATACACCAATCTTCAATATTTTCCATCCAATTTAAATATATCTTTTCAAATCTTTTTGGAATAAATTTAATATCACCATTTTTAACAGCTTCTATTGCTGGTTTTGCAAGTTCTTCCATTTTTACGAACCATTGATTTGATATATACGGTTCAATTGTGTGATGACATCTATAGCAAGATCCTACATTATGTACATGTGGTTCAATTTTTACTAAAGCACCAATATCTTTTAATTCCTTAACAATTTCTTCTCTTGCTTCTAACGTTGTCATTCCTTCATATTTTCCAGCTTTTTCATTTAATGTACCGTCTTCATTTAATATATTTATAATCTCTAAATCATGTCTTTTTCCAACTTTAAAGTCATTAGGATCATGTGCTGGAGTAATTTTAACAACACCTGTACCAAATTCCATATCTACATATCTATCAGCAACTACAGGAATATATTTATTTACAATTGGAAGAAATACTCTTTTACCAACTATATCTTTGTATCTTTCATCATTTGGATTTACAGCAACTGCTGTATCTCCAAGCATTGTTTCAGGTCTTGTAGTAGCAACAACAACATAATCATCATCACTATTTTCTATTTTATAACGTATATGCCATAAATTTGATTTTTGTTCTTCATATTCAACCTCAATATCTGAAATTGGAGTTTTACACTCAGGGCACCAATTTACAAGTCTTTCACCTTTATATATAATGCCTTCGTTATACAATCTTTCAAAGACTTCTAAAACTGCCTTTGAGCATCCTTCATCCATTGTAAATCTTGCTCTTTGCCAATCACAAGAAAGGCCTAATTTCCTTTGCTGCTCTATGATTTTTCCGCCATATTCTTCTTTCCATTTCCATGCCTCTTCAAGAAATTTTTCTCTACCAAGACTTTCTTTAGACTTTCCTTCTTTTTTTAATTTTTCTACAACTTTAACTTCTGTTGCAATACTTGCATGATCTGTACCTGGTACATATAGCGTTGGATCTCCAAGCATTCTATGATAACGAATTAATATATCTTGAATTGTATCATCTAATGCATGTCCAATATGTAACTTTGCTGTTACATTTGGAGGTGGCATAGATATTACAAAAGGTTTTTTATCTTTGTCAATTACAGGTTTAAAATATCCATTTTCCTCCCAATTTTTATATATTTCATTTTCTCTTTTCTTAAAGTCAAAATTTTTATCCAACTTATATTCCCCCTATCTCATATATATGTATATTATTCCAAGCATACACACACTAACAACATATCCTGCTATTTTTATAACTTTTGTAGCTTTATTTTCTTCAACATTTTCAAATCTTTTTCTTGCAATAACTCTTGCGTTAAATATACTTATTACACAAACAAGTACCACAAGTAAACATATAAATACAATCATATTTTTTACCATATTTATCACCACTTCTTTTACTATTTTTACTATATAAAAAACACAGTCTTATCCTTAATTTAAGGACGAAGACTGTGTTCGCGGTACCACCTTAATTCATGCTTATGCATGCTCTTAATTACAATTAACCGATTGTTTACGGAATATACTTACACATAATAAATACTTCAGTATATCAGCTCCAAAGCTACCTTCAAATACATTAGTGTTAGAAAACTTTTCAGCCACGAGCTTTCATCTCTTATTTCTATTTGTATTTTACTCCTCTTTATCATCGCTTTTTTATTAAATTACGTTTAAAGTATACCATAATCTGCTACAAAAATCAATAAATATAGTAACATTTTTTATTCTATTCTTCTGGTTCTGGAGCCTCTACCGGACAAACACTTCTACAAACTCCACATTCAATACATTTTTCAGGATCTATTACATATTTATCCTCACCTTGTGATATTGCCCCTACTGGACACTCCAATGCACATGCACCACATGAAATACATTTATTAGTTATTCTATATGCCATAAATTTTTCCCCCTTAAATTCTTATACATTTTATTTTTCTAAACTTCTTTACTTTTGTTATTTATGATCATATCTGCATTATACATTTCAAATCTTTCATCTTCTTTATCTTTGCCAAATTTTACTTTAACTTTTTTTCCTAATATATCAACAGATACTACCTTTCCTTCTTCTCTTTCACCTTTTACTTTTACAAAGCTTCCAACTTTAGGTAAATATTTTAAATTTTCTTTATATGCCTCTTCTTCATATCGTAAACAACACATAAGTTTTCCACATGCACCTGAAAGTTTTGACATGTTTATTTGTAATCCTTGTTCTTTTGCCATTTTAATTGTAACAGGATCAAAATCTTGTAAAAAAGTTCTACAACAAACTTCTCTACCACACATTCCAAGAGTGGGATATGATTTTATCTCGTCCCTTGGACCAATTTGCCTTAACTCTATTCTTGTCTTGTATTTTGAAGCCAAACTTTTTACTAATTCTCTGAAATCAATTCTATCTTCAGCCGAAAAATATACTGTAAGTTTAGTACCATCTAATATATATTCGGCGGCCAAAATCTTCATGTCAAGTTTTAGTCTTTTTGCTTCTTTTCTACAAAAATCTGCTACTTCTTTTGCTTTAAGCTCTCTTTTTTTCAACTCTTCAAAATCTTTTTTTGAAGCAGGTCTAAGAATTTTGTTTATCTCTATTTTGTTACTTAAACTATCCTTATCTAATATCTTAACTACTCTTCCTATTTCTTCTCCTCTTTCAGTCTTTGCTATAACACTATCGTTAATCGAAAATTTATATTTTAAAGGATCAAAATATTGCATTTTGCCTGTCTTTTTAAATCTAACTGCTATTATTTTATTTTCCATATTCCCTCCTTATATTTCATCTATTATTTTTAAAATCATATTATCAATTACTATATCATAATTTCCATTTCGTTTAAGCCTTGAAATAGCTCTTTCTACAACACAAACACCGTTATATATTTTGTTAGAATACAAAATATATTCTAAATATTCTAATAATTCTAAGTTATCAAATTTTATATTCTGTGAAATTTTCATTGCAGATACTGAATCTTTTTTTATAACGTAATCTACCATTTTATCTACTTCTTCAAACTGCGCCATAAGTTCATTTTCTACAATATTTATAGCTTTTCCAACTGAGCCATTAATATACTCTAATATATTAGAACTTAAATTAATATTAAATTTATCTTTTATATATTGGTTTACGCTCTTATTATCTAATCCTTCAAAATTTATTTTATTTGTCCTTGAAAGAATTGTTGGAAGTATTTTATTTATATTAGAACATATTAGTATAATAACAACAGATTTTGGCGGTTCCTCTAAAGTTTTAAGTAAAGAATTTTGAGCTGCAATATTCATATAATCTGCATCATTAATAATATATACTTTATGATCACCTGAAATTGGTGCAATATACACATCATCAATTATTTCTTTTCTAATTTGTTCTATTATTATATCCTTTTTATCTTCTAACCTTGAAACCAATTTAAAATCAGGACAACTATCTAAATTTGATGTATTTAATATATACTTTGCAAGTTCCTTTGCAAATGTTAGTTTTCCTATTCCATCTTCACCAAAAAAGATATAAGAATGTGATATATTATGTTTGTTTATAACCTCTTCAAAATATGTCTTTTTTTCATCATGTCCCATTATATTCTCAAACATCATATATCACCTCTATTTTTATAATTTACCAATTTTATTTAATGGCCATACCCTAATTACAACATATCCATTTACTTTTTCAATAGGTACGCAACCAAAGAATCTTGAATCTTTACTTGATAATCTATTATCCCCCATCATAAACACAGTTCCAGCAGGAACTACAACATCGTTATATTTATCTTTATTAGTTACTTGCTCATTTAAATATGGTTCATCTAATTTTTCACCATTTCTATAAACGGAACCATCATCTCCTATTACTATATGATCTCCTGGAAGCCCAATAACTCTTTTTACGTAACTAGACTTTCCAATTCCCATAAAGTTATAGAAGAATGAATCAATACCTGTTTTTTCAGTATAAGAGGCTATATTATTTTCATTAACTTCTAAATCATCTTCAAGTGGAGCCTCAAAAGTTACAATATCACCATATTTCAAATCTCTTTTAAATATAGTAGGTCTTGAAATAATTAATCTATCATTTTCTTTAGTAGTTGGAAGCATTGAAACCTGTTTTACCCCAGATATAGTACCAACAAAATAATTTATTATTAAATAAAGTACATATGCAATAACTAAACATAGGACCCATTCTAATATTTCTTTTATAATTGCCTTACTATTTTTCCTAACTTTAGCTCTAGTTTCATTGTTTATCTCGTCTGCTCTTATTTTATCATTTACATCTATATCATCATAAACAATTTCTTCTTTTTTAGGTGCTTCGTCTTTTTGATTTATTTCTTCTTTCTTTTCTTCAACTTTAATGTCATTATCCTTTTTTTCTATATTTTTCTTTGCCTTTGTAACTTTTCCGTTCTCATCTATATCATCAAATTCAATTTCTTTTTTTTCACTTTCGTTATTATCCATATATTCCATTGCTAAATAATATTAGCAACTCTCCTCCTCTCAATATATCAACATAATAATTTTAACATAAACTGAAACAAAAAACAATATATAACTAAAAAATATACAAATTTAAGGCTGCGTAAAAATTACGCAACCTTAAACATATGCATTAATGTATCCAAAGCCAAATTATAATTTTCATCAACAATTTCATAAGGCGGTTTAAATGACTTAACCGTTCCGTCTTCATATTCCTTAATGGTATCAAAATACCAGTATATAGTTTTGTTTACCTTAAAAATATACCGCTTATTTTCTCCATTATCAATCATTGACAAAGTGCATGTTACATTATTTTTCTCTCTGATAGCTAATAATTTTTCAGTCATATAACATAACCTCCAAAAAAGTGATTTTTAGTTTCATATTAACTCTATAAAAGAATTATAACATACATCGGCTATTAATTCAATAAATTAATGAATATTACTTCCATTTTCTAATGAGCCCTTATTATTATCTAAAGTAAGAAGTTTTACAACATCATAATCACCTGCTGCAAGAAGCATTCCATTTGATTCAACACCTCTAAGTTTTGCTGGTTTTAGGTTTGTAACAACAACAACTTGTTTTCCTAATAACTCTTCTTCTGTATAAAATTCAACAAGTCCTGAAACTATAGTTCTTGGTTGTTCCTCTCCTACATCAACACTTAATTTATACAACTTATCAGATTTTTCTATTCTACTTACTTCTTTTATTTGACCAACCTTAAGCTCAACTTTATCAAGTTCATCAATTGTAATTATTCCTTTTTTATTTTCTTCAACTTTTTCTTTTTCTTCATTTTTTTCTACAACTTGTTCATTCATTTTTTCTATCTCCTCTTTAATATCAACTCTTGGAAATAAATTATTACCTTTTGTTACAATTGTACCTTCTTTTAGAAGGCCAAAATTCTTTGCACTATCCCAACTTGTTATATCTTCATCAATTCCTATTTGTTTAAAAATCTCACCTGGGACATCAACCATATATGGTCTAAGTAAGATACCTATTATTCTTATACATTCAACTAGATTATATAGTACTGTATTTAGTCTATCATCTTTTCCTTCTTTACCAAGTACCCATGGCATTGATAAATCAATATATTTATTTGACTTATCAATAAGTTTCCAAATTTCTGTAATTGCATCATTTATTTTTAATTTATCCATTGATTCTTCAACCTTTAATGGTACTTCTTTTGCAAGTTGAATCAAATCATCATCATAATTTTCAAAAGATTTTCCTTTTTTTATTACTCCATTATTATACTTAGAAACCATTGCAGTTACTCTACTTACAAGATTTCCTAAATCATTTGATAAATCTGAGTTAGATTTTTCCAAAAATAACTCTTCTGAGAAGTTTCCATCTTGTCCTAAAGTCATTTCATGAAGTAGGAAATATCTTACAGAATCCCTTGAAGTTGCATTTATATATACTCTTGGATCTTTATAATTTCCAAATGATTTTGATATTTTATTTCCATCAACTACAAGCCATCCATGACCATATATTTTCTTTGGAAGTGGTAAATCAAGTGCCATTAAAAGTGCTGGCCATATCATTGCATGGAACCTAAATATTTCTTTTCCAACTAAATGTAGATCTGCTGGCCAATACTTCTTAAATTTTGATTCATCACCACTTAAATATCCAAGTCCAGATATATAGTTAGTTAAAGCATCTATCCAAACATATACTGTATGTTTTGGATCAAATGGTACCTTTATTCCCCATTTAACACCTGTTCTTGAAACACATAAATCCTCAATACCCTTTTTAAAGAAGTTATTTATAAGCTCATTCTTTCTTGAAATAGGCTCTAAAAATTCAGGATTCTCATCAAAGAACTTAAGTAATCTATCTTGATATTTTGAAAGTTTAAAGAAATAACTTTCCTCTTTTACAAGTTCAACATCTCTGCCACAATCAGGACATTTCCCATCTACAGCTTGTGTTTCAGTCCAAAATGACTCACATGGAGTACAATATAGTCCTTCATATTCAGATTTATAAATATCTCCCTTATTATATAATTTTTCAAATATTTTCTTAACACATTCAACATGTTCTTCATCAGTTGTTCTTATATACTTATCATATGTTATTCCTAAATCATTCCATAATTTCTTTGTATCTGTTACAATTTTATCAACATATTCTTTTGGAGTAACACCTGCGTCTTTTGCTTTTCTTTCAATTTTTTGTCCGTGTTCATCTGTTCCTGTCATGAAAAACACGTCATATCCTCTAAGCCTTTTATATCTTGCAATTGCATCAGCTACAACTGTACAGTAACAATGTCCAATATGAAAGTTACCACTTGGATAATATATAGGTGTTGTAATATAATATTTCTGCTTTTCCACTTTAATCACTCCTTATTTACTTTTACTACTACTGTAGATATAGCATTATCCTTTACATGAGAAATGCTAACATCTATTTCTACCTCATGTTTATCACATGCTTTTTTTATTTCTTCATTTAAAATATATACCTTTGGTCTTCTAGATAGTTCCTCTATATTTAATATTTCTACATCTAAGTAGCTTATTGTTAAATTGTTTTCTATTATAAATTTAGACATTGCTTTATATATTGCTTCTTTTGCAGCAAATCTTCCAGCATATCTTTGATATTTTATATCAGATTTTATTTTGTCTATATTTTCTATTTCATTTTTTGTATATATATTTTCCTTAAATCCTTTTGTATTCTTTACTGCATCTTCTATACGAGACACCTCAATTATATCTGTTCCACAATATATTTGCATAAAATTCCCCCATTAAAATTTCTTTTCAAACTTATGCTTTATCCAGCTTGCAATAAGATATGTTGGATAACTTAAAGCTGAAAAGACCATTGCTATTATTATATATACTTGAATATCCTCTAAATTTATTACATTTGTTAACATTTGAATACCAGAAAAACTTATATTTATAACATAAAAAATCATAAGTATCATACTTATTCTTGATTGATTATTGCTTACAACATAATCATAATATTCTAAATATTCTTTATGAACCTCGTCATAAAGTTCTGGAAGGCCAAATGCTTTTTGCCATAATTTCCAGATATCCATTCCGTGTTCTGAGTTAGTAATTTGTCCAAACCAACTTGAATTTGTAAATTGAGTTAAATTTTTCTTTAATTTTTTAACTGCTGTTTTATCTTGTCTCATCAAATTCTGCGAAAAATTTATAAGACTGATTCTTTGATATAGCGCTATAAGCACCATATACAAATATCTTTTTTCAAAATTATATGGCATTCTTGTTATATCATATTTTTCTTTATCAGATACGAATACAACTCCACTCTCTCTTGAAAATCCAAACATTGAGTATTTCCATCTAGAATAAACGTTATCAAAAAGTCTATCACATTCTTCATTAAAAATAGCACTACTTTTACTATGCATAACGTACTGAAATTTATAGAAATCATTTTGCATTTTATAAAAATCTGTATCTTTCTCCCAATCATCTACACAAACATATGAATATGTAAACATTTTGTCAAAATACATTTTATCTAAACTTTTGCTTTCATATTCAGAAGTTATATTTCTTATAAATTTAGGAATATTAATAGTTTTACTATTTTCAACTATTCTATTAGTTGCACTTCCTTTTATTCTAGGTGTTAAATTTCTAAAATAATGGTTAAAATCTAATATTTTATTAAAGTCAATTAACTCACTTTTCTCATCAATTTGTGTTTTAAAGTCTATAAAACATATACCACCTTCAAAACATATTATTTTAATATCCGATATATCATAATTAATAACTTTACCATCGAAATCTGTTATACTACCTTTTTTTATTCTAGCCATATTATATTTAAACGTTATACATGTAGTTTTACTAAGTTCTAATGATCTTCTAAAAACTCCTTGCGTTTTAAATTTTTTTATATATTTTTTATCCCAAAATAAAGAAGGAAACAAAAATTTTCTCATATATGGCAAAAAGAAATCGTACGACTCTTCATCGCTTTTATATTGATGATATACCATAGTCCACTCTTTTGTTTTCTTTAATATGCTTTCTATAAAATATGGATATTTCTCACTATCTATTACAAACGGATATAGAAAATGAGTATACTGATATTTGGCTTTAATATGCATATTACCACCTCTTTTGTTATACATATATATTATACTGTTTTTTACATAAAGTCAATATTTTTACAATAATTTTAACATAAACACTTGATTTTTGAAACTATAAATGCTATAATAATCTAGTACTTGATGTATCGGGGTATAGCTCAGTTGGTAGAGCGCGTGGTTTGGGACCATGAGGTCGCACGTTCGAACCGTGTTACTCCGACCATATTTAAGCAGTAAATTCAATTTACTGTTTATTTTTTGTTGAATTTCAATAGAATTTATAAGAAGTTAAAACCTAGTAAATATGCTATTTTCAAAGTAATTTTGAAGATCGGCATATTTTTTTATTCTAAAAAAATTATTTTAACTGCTTATAAATTCCAGAAAATTACCCTATTTTTCTCTGGAAAGAATTTCTGGAAAATTTTATATTCATTTCTGGAATTTCTGGAAAATCAAAAATTGTTTATTTCAAGCAGATTTATAGTTTTCCAAAAAATTGAAAGGAGAACTGAATTAAATGGAATTTACCCCATATAAAATTACAGAAACATTAGAATATATGTTTTACCAAGTTCCAATGGAATTATTTTTTAATGCTAATTATAAAAATAATTTGTCATTAGAAGCTAAAATGCTATATGGACTTCTACTTAGTCAATTAACTTTATCTATAAAAAATAATTGGCAAGATGAAAATGGAGATGTTTATATAATACTTACAAGAGAAAAAGTACAAAAAATGCTTAATATTTCTGATAAAACTGCTACTAAAGTTTTTAAGCAATTAAATAAATGCAAACTTATTTATGAAAATAAGCAAGGACAAACAAAACTTAATCTTATTTATGTTGGAAAAATTAATCATGATGATACTATTCCAAATATGATTCGTAAAAGTTCCGATTCTAGAGTCGGAAAAAATACGATTCATGACTCGGAAAATTTACGACCTAACTATAATAATAAAAACTATAATAATAGAACTAAAAGCAATCGAAACAATTTTGAGCAAAGAGATTATCAAGAAGGAGCATTATATTATTTATATGCTAATAACTTGGAACAATTATATGATAATTAAGAAATTTTACCTTTTTTAACAAATTTATTAATTTTTGTGGTATAATAACTTAATAATTTAAAACTAGGAGGATTAAAAAATGTCTGTAAAAGAGGAAAATGAAATTACAATTAAGATAACTTGTTCAAATGAACAATTAATTAAACACTTAACAGATAAAGGATTTTGCGAGGGAAGAAAATTTACACTAGATGATTATTATTTAATTCCAAAAGATTTGAAATTAGATGATTTAACAACAAGAGATATTTTATCTAAAGCCGTAATAATTAGATATATTGTCGATGATGGCAAAATAATTCAAAAAATAACATTTAAAAAGAAAGACATTAATAGTAATGGTGAAATTTTGAGTCAAAAAGCAATTAATTGCGATGTATTGAACTATAAAGCAGGGATAAATTTATTTAATGAACTTGGATATTACCAAATTATGAACATTAAAGAAAGTGATATAATTTATTATAAAGATAAACTTGAATTAGCTATAAAATTCATTGAAAATAGTAATACTTTAATAGAAATTGAAACTGATGATAATTTTAAGACAATTGTTGAATTAAAACAATTGGTAACTGAATTAGAAATACCAATTGAAAAAGGTAATTATTTTGTAAAAAAAGCAGAAAATGAATTGAATAAAATTTTAAAAAGATAAAAACAAATTATAAAAATGTTAGGCTTAGTAATATAAAGGAGATTATAATGTACAATAAAATTTGTATAATTGGTGTGTACATTTGTCAATGATGCTTGATTTTTCAATTTTTGCATTTTTATTGATTTTATAAAACCTTTTTGATAAAATAATAGAAAGATTTTTGTTATGGAAGATATAAGTGTTATGTTAGATGGATATAAATTTAATTATAGAGTAGCTGCTATAATAAAAAAAGATGGTAAAATTTTGTTACATAAAAGTAAGAAAGATAATTTTTATGCGATACCGGGTGGACGTGTAAAAGTTGGAGAATCATCTATTAAAACTTTAAAAAGAGAATTTATAGAAAAAATTGGAAAAGATATTAATGTTAAAGAAATAAAAAATATGTAAGGAGAGTGTATATTATGAGAGCACCGTTTCAAGTTTTAGTTATACCATATAAAATAATAAATAACGAAATATTATATGGAATTTTTTTAAGATCAGATATGAAAGTTTGGCAAACAATATCTGGAGGTGGCGAAGATGATGAATCACCAATAGAAGCAGCAAAAAGAGAAGCAAATGAAGAAGCCGGTATTGATTATAGTGCTAACTATATTAAGCTGGATTGCACTTGTACTATACCAGTCGAATTTATTACAGGAAAATTCACTTGGGGAAAAGATGTATATATTTTAAATGAATATACTTTTGGGGTAGATGTAACAGATAAAAACATTGTATTATCTGATGAGCATGACGATGTAAAATGGTTAACATATGATGAAGCTAAAAAAGTTTTAGAATGGGATAGTAATATAAGTGCTTTGTGGGAATTAAACAAGCGCTTGTTAAGAAAATTGGGAAAGGATCTTTAGCAACTAGTATGAGAAAAAAGCAAAAAGCTATAAAAATTTTGGCATGGTAATTTCAATATGACTTTCCTATTATATAAAAAAACATTCGCAATTACTTAAATAATCGCGAATGTATTTTTTATTTAACTGTGTATGGTAAAAGCGCAATATGTCTTGCTCTTTGAATAGCATTTGTTACTTTTCTTTGGTGTTTAGCGCAAGTACCTGTTACTCTTCTAGGTAATATTTTACCTTTATCACTTACGTATCTTTTTAATTTTTCTACGTCTTTATAATCAATTTCATCTATTTTATCTACGCAAAAATTACAAACCTTTTTTCTTGGTCTTCTATAAGGTTTATCATTTTTTGAATTTCTTCTATTTCTAGCGTCTGCCATTTTCAATTGTCCTCCTTTCAACAAATATAACTAAAATGGTAATTCTTCTGTATCATCTATTGTTATGAATTCACCATCATCTGTTGATGCAGGTGTTGAAGCATTATTTGCCATACCTGCATTTGACATGTCTGCATCTCTTCTAGAATCTGCAAAATATGCATTTTCTATAATATAATCAGTTGCATATCTTTTTTGACCACTTTGGTCTTCCCAAGTTCTATTTTGAATTCTACCCTCAACTAAAACTTGTTGTCCTTTTCTATAGTATTTAGAACAAAATTCTGCTAACTTTCCAAATGCTGTTAAATTAAAGAAATCTGCTTTTCTTTCACCATTTGCTTCTGCAAATCTTCTGTTTACAGCTATTGAAAAAGTTGTAACTGGTGTATTAGTATTTTGAGTAAATCTTGATTCTGGGTCCCTTGTTAATCTCCCCATAAATTGAAATTTGTTCATTAAATTTCCTCCTTGCGTACTTTATCAGTACAAATTAGTTATCTTTTTTTATAACCATGTGTTTTAAAACTATATCTTCTAATCTTAGAATTCTTTCAAATTCAGATATAAATTCTGGTTTAGCAACAAATGTAAATAGGATATAAACACCTTCAGTTTCTTTTTTTATAGGATAGGCTAATGTTTTTTTCCCCCATTCATCTACATTTGTAAGTTCGCCATTTTTTGATATCATTTCTTTCATTTTTTCACCGAAAGCAACTGTTGCTTCCTCTTGTGCTTTTGCAGAAAGAATTATAACTGCTTCGTAATTATTCATGACTAAAACTCACCTCCTCTTGGACTTCTGACTCTACGACTTATGTAGAGTAAGGAAATTAACTAGAAGCATTATATCATACATTCTGCTTTTTAGCAACATTTTTTTCATAATTTAAAAAAATTACATTAATAATTAATTATATTTTGTGTTATACTATTATTGCATAAACATTGACTTTGTAACTGTTTAATTATATAATACATATACTGAGTATAAGAGAGCAAATATTTTTTCAGGAGGTGTAACTTATGCAAATTGAAAAAATAAATAAAAATAAAGTAAAAATAATATTAACTCTTGAAGAACTAGAAAAAAGAGACGTTAATATAAAGGATATAGAAAAAAATAATGAAATTGCAAAAGAATTATTTTGCAATTTAATAGAGGAGTCAAATATTGATGAAGAGTTTGAATTTGACAACTCACAACTATTAATTGAAGCAAGTTCAGATAATAATAATTTATTTATTGTAACAATAACTAAAGTAGATAATATGCCGGATTTAAAAAAGTATTCTTTATTAGAAAAAAATTCAAAAGGTAAGAATAGATCAACTAACAATTCAATTGACTACAAGGTAGATAGCTATATATATTCTTTTGAGAGTATCGATAATATTTTAGAAATGTGTACAAAATCACAATCAGAACTTTTATTTTGGGGTAAAAATAGTCTTTATAAATATAATGGCCTTTATTATATTATTTTTGCTAAATCAAGTGTAAAAAGCAAAAAATTCTTGAAGACTTTTATTTTCTTATCTGAATATTGCCAAAACTATTACTCTCAGGATATTTTCGCTACTGCTATAAAAGAAAAATCAAATCTTATTATTGGAAATAATGCATTACAAAAATTAAGTAAATTTTAAAGGTAGTTTTTAACTATCTTTTTTTACTGGAATTTTATAGGTTGTGTTCTCTTTGTATTACCTATTTTTATAATTTTAAAAGCAATAGATTCAACTTTTGATCTTAAATAATATACATATGGAGTTAAATCTAAACATCCAACAATATTTGCAGATTTTAAATTTGATGTTAAAATTATTAAGTCACTATGTTTATATTCTTTAGTTTTAAAATTAAAACTATTTTTATATATAAATTCAAGATCATTAGATATTATAATATATAAATCAAATTTCTTGCAAGTTTGTGAAACAAAGTTTATTTCAAAACCATTATATTTATTTTTTTTAAGTTCACTTTTCAAATTTTTCCTAAGTTCTAACAATTCATTTTCTTTCTGGCATACTATTTTTAAATTCATATATTCCCCCTTCCTAATTTATTATTGATATTTTAATTTTTTCTTTCTCTTTCAAATTATTTATTGCCACAACCTTATCTCTTGGAGCATAAAGCATTATTTTGGATGCTTTATTACTACAATGAATACTATTTGCATTATCATCAAACACATCAACAATCTGTACATTTTCTAAAACCATATTAGTTTGAATCTTATTGTCAAATTCCTGAGTAGAATATATATTAATAATTAAATTTTTCCTTAATTTACTATTAGTAACTATATCATCCTTATTCAAATCTAAAGAAATTAGCTCCTTTTCTTTCATATATTCGTACTCTTCCTTACTTATAAACATATCATTTGTAACAACTTGCCATTTAGTTAAATTTTTATTTAATAAAAAATTATCACTAAAATTATTTTTTATCATATTTATATCTTCATTATAACTTTTCTTTAATATTTTAATTTTAATAACATCATTATTAGAGACACTATTTCCTCTTAAAACATCTTTATTTAAAACATACGCATCTATATAATTATTTCTTATTATGATATTTTTATATATAACATATGTAATAATATAACAAAAGAAAAAAACTGATATAAAAGCAATTAAAAGCTTTATTCTTCTCATCTATAAAACAAAAGTCCTCCTTTCATTCATAATAAATTTAAAATGGATATAAAATAGTAAAATATTTAAGAAAAAATTTTCTTAGATTTTAAATTAATAAGTATTAAAGAAAAAATGTTTAAAGATACAAAAAATGAAAAAATAAATATTATTATATCATGTATTTTATCACCTCCCTTAACAAGAATATACCACGCATTTATGCTAAAGTCAAGAGAATTTCATCGCATATTATGACACAAAATTTATAAATTTAAAAATCAACAACTACATATAAAATTTTATCATATTTTGTCGTTTTTTATTGAATAATTTACTACATTTTGATATACTCTAAATACTAGGTGATATTATGAATCAAGACAATAAAAGATCAAAGATATTAATTATAGATGACGATGTAAACATGATGGAAATGCTTTCCATTGTTCTAAAAAAATATAACTGTGATGTATCAATTTACACAGAACCTGTATCTGCAATAGAAGAATTAAAGTCAAATGAATACGATATACTTCTACTTAATTTCTTAATGTCTCCAGTTAATGGAGATAGAATTGTAAAATTAGTTCGTGAATTTAATAAAGAAATATATATCATTTTAATGTCAACTCATTCTGACCTTGCTCCATCTATTGAGTTAATGCAAAAATTAGAAATACAAGCATACTTTGAAAAAAGTTCAAGGTTTGATGAATTAATTATGCTAATACAAGGTGGCTTAAAATACTTAGAACAAGTTGAAAAAATTAAAAACTACAGCTTAAGATTAGAAAATTCATTAATTGATTTTGCAAAAATATTATTAAATACTATTGGTGCTAAAGATCATTATACAGAAGAGCACTCAAAAAGGGTTTCTTTATTTGCGGAAAAATTTGGAAAATATATAGGATTATCGGACAATGATATAATAAAATTAAAAAGAGCTGGACTTTTTCATGATATTGGGAAAATAGGAATTACAGATTCTATTCTTTTAAAAGAAGGAAAACTTACAGATCAAGAATATGAAATTATAAAATCTCATCCTATAATTGGAGCAAATATTTTTGAGTCTTCTTCATTATTTAAAGATATTGCTCAAATTATTTTATCACATCATGAAAGAATTGATGGAACAGGCTATCCAAATAAATTAAGTGGAGATGAAATTCCATTTCTTGCTAAAGTTCTAACATTATGTGACTGTTTTGATGCAATTGTTTCAAAAAGACCATATAAGAATGAAACTACAGTAGAAATTGGAATTGATCAAATAAAAAAAGGTATTAATACACAATTTGATAAAGAACTTGCAAATAAATTTATTAAATTTGTAAAAAGTAACCGTATTACAATCGATGAAATATTAAAAATATAGCATACTTTATATTAGTATGCTATTTTTTATTCAATATACATTGCCAAAGGTTTTACAACTTTTCTTGAATTTTCTAGGCAATTTATAATATAACCAACAACATTTATTTTACAAGACATACTACTTAATAAATTTATATCAGTATGAAGTTTTTCTTTATCATACCATATACATGTATCATCAATTCTAAAAAAGCCATCCTTTTCAAAGCTATTATTTTCTTTTACATTTTCATCTCTTGTTTCATAGATAGTAATAAAACCTGAACCTTCGTATAATCTATTATTGATATCTCTATTTTTCATTTGTTCTACCTTTGTTATTAATTTATGATAAAAGCCAATATTTTTCATATCGCTTATATCAGATATATTTATATATTTTCTTTCTGTTTGAATATTACAAGACACACCTTTATCCATTCCAAATCTTATTTTTTCACTATTAAAACTTCCCTCTTTATTTTTGCTTTTTTCAGTATCCTTAAATATCTCACAATTATTTCCATTCTCGATACAAGGATCAACCGCAAGTTTATTGTTATTAGAATAGCTTTTTATAACAGAATATTCAATTACATCTATATCAAAATCAAGTTCTCCTATTGAACCAAGTATAGTTCTTAAAAAAGGCTTATCTAAATATATATAGTATCTCATATTTTCACCTATTACAGTATATGAGGTCTTAAACGCATATATAATCTTTTATATTATTAAACTTTGCTTCTCCAATTCCCGGTACATTCATTATATCCTCTATCTCCTTAAATTTATTTTTATTTCTATAATTTATTATTTTATTTGCCGTTGCTTCACCTATACCATTTAAACTTGTTAGTTCATCTTTTGTAGCTGTATTAATATTTATTTTTTCCTGTACATTTATATCACTTTCATTAGTATCTTCAATACTCTCCGTATTTAAATTTTCTTCCTTTTTAGGAATAATAATTTTATCTGAATCATTTAATTTTTGAGCTGGATTAATTTTAGATACATCAGCCTCTTCAGTAAGTCCTCCACAAATATTAATTAAATCAGTTATTCTAGAGTCTTTTTTTAAATAATACACTCCTGTATTTTTTACTTCTCCTGAAATATACACACCTATTCTATCATCATTTTTTGAAATATTGGATGAATTTACAGAAAAACTTGCTTTTCTTTCATTGTCTTGAATATATATTGATATACCAGATATTATAAATATACATATAAATACAATTTGGATTTTATATTTCAGTATAAATTTTATTATTTTTGACATGCAATCGCCTCCTTTTTATTTATTTTTTTTAAATTATAATATATAATATTAATTAGTTTGAGGTGTAAAATGAATATTAAAAAATTTAGAAAAAAGATGATCCTTATATTTTCTTTAATATTTATATATTTTTATACTTGCAATATAGCATATGCAGATACTATTCCAGAAAATAATCCAAGATTATACTGTAATAACAATATCTTAATGGATGCAGAATCAGGAAATATATTATATGAAAAAAATGGGTACGCTAAAATTTATCCTGCAAGTACTACAAAAGTATTAACCGCTATATTAGTTTTAGAAAATTTACCATTAGATGAAAAAATTGTTGCATCTAAAAATGCTATAAATTCTGTTCCACTTGAAAGTTCAGTAATGGGAATAAAGAAAGAAGAAATTTTTTCCGTCGAAAATCTATTATATGGTTTACTTTTATCATCTGGAAATGACGCAGCAATTGTTCTTGCTGAATCAGTAAGCGGTAATGTTAATGACTTTGTAACTTTGATGAATACAAAAGCAAAAGAAATTGGTTGTCTTAATACGCATTTTTCAAATCCACACGGATTTTATGATGATAATCACTATTCCACTCCACACGACATGGCTTTAATATTAAAGTATGCTATGAAATTTGATGAATTTAAAAAAATAGTTGAATCTAAATCATTCGAATTACCTAGTACAAACAAAACTCCAAATACAAGAACAATAAAAAATACAAATAAATTAATTGATGAAAATTCTAATACATTCTATAAATATGCTTTAGGTGGTAAAACTGGATACACTATAGAATCAAGAGGAACGTATATTGGTTATTCAAAAAATGGTGATAAAATTTTAATAGTTGGTAATTTTGATGGTTCACAAAATATAAATGGGAAAAATGCAAGATTTCTTGATGCAATTAGTTTATGTGATTATGGATTTTTTAATTTTGATAAAGAGAAAATAGTTACAAAAGATACTTTTAATTTTTCATTTATAGATAAAAATACTAATACAAAGTCATCTATTTCTCTTAAAGATGATATTTATTCACTGACAAGGAAAAACAACTATATTACTATTACGCCGACACTAAATTTATCAGATACAAATAATATTAAAATCAATTTAAAAATAAAAGGAAATAATTTAGATATAAATAACACTTATGACTCAATTTGTTCTTCTTCAAATTATTTTTCTTTAAAAAATATTTTAAGCGAAAACTTCTCATACATAATACTTAGTATTTTAATAATTATATTATACATATTAATTAAAAAACTAAGAATAAATAATAAAAAAATAAAGAATAAATATAACAATAGAACAAAAGTTAAATAAATAAATATATATATATATATTATTCAGTCTGCCATTAATAGTCTAGCAGACTGAATATATTTTTAGTTAGCAGTATTACTCTGTGTTGTCGTTTCTTCAGAAGAATTATCAACTAATTTATTTTTTACTAATTCTTTAGTTTTTTCTTTATCCATAACAAAATATGAAATATTATTTATATATTTTGCTTCACCAGGTGCAGTACATGATGAAATGTTAGAAGTATCTATCTTCATAACATCTGTTGAATACTTAAGAGCTTCTCTAGCTGTAATATTTGTATCAGTATTGTCTAAAGCAACGTTTATTAAGTCTGGAATTTTAGTCAAATTTTTTGCAGATAATACGGTAGATATAAAATTCTTGATAAACTGCTGCTGTACTTCTGTTCTTTGTAAATCTCCTCTAGCATATCCTGAACCATCATTTCCCTTTCTATATCTTACAAATTGTTCTGCTTGTTTTCCATTTAATACCTGTGTTCCTTTTTTTAAGTCAATATGTAAATTCTGAGTTGGATCGTCATATTTCATTCTAACCGGAACATCTACTTCAACGCCACCAACTTTATCAACAATGTCAATCAACATTTTTGAATCAAATATTAAATAATAATCTATATCTACCCCTATTAATTCTTCAATTTGCTCAACAAATGCTTGTGTATTTTTTCCTCTATATAAAGAATTTAATTTGTGCCCTACACAATACTCATTAGTAATATATGTATCCCTTGGAATTGACATCATTGCTACCTTACCTGTTTCAACGTTATAATTTACATACATCATTGTATCTGTTAAATTTTGATTAGTTCCTACAATTAAAGCATTTATTTCACTTTTCTTTTTTGTTGATACTTTACTATCATTACTTCCGGCTTGAGTAGCAAGTGAATCTTCACCTATAACCCTATTTACTGCATATATACTAGTCCAAAGGACTACACCAATAGCAAAAATAACAATAAAAAACGTAGTTAATTTTTGATATATATTCTTCTTTTTCTTTTTATTTTTATTACCCATATCTAAATATTAAACTCCTTCTGCATTGTCAATGTTATCTGAATTTGTACCATCACTTGGAAATTTTGTTTTTATTATATTCTGAGCTTCAGATTTGTTTAATATATAAAACGACATCCAATTTGATGATTTATCTCCCACATCCTTTAAATCACCTGGAGCAGTGCATGAATACATTCCTGATATATCAATTTTTGAGGCATCTGTAATGTATTTTGTTGCCTCCCTAGCAGTTATATTAGTTTCTGTATTCTTTAACCCTATATTAATTAAATCAGGTATTTTTGAAATATTCTTAGCAGATAAAACTTGTGAGATAAATGATTTTATAAAATCTTGTTGTACTTCTGTCCTTTGAACATCTCCCATAGGATAGCCAACTGTCATATCATTGTTATGTCTAAATCTAACAAAACCCTCAGCTTGTTTGCCATTTAAAACCTGTTTACCAGGCTGCAAATCAATATGCAAATCTTGACTTCCATCGTCATACTTCATTCTAATTGGGACATCAACTTCCACTCCACCTATAGCATCAACCATTTCCTTTAACATAGAAGCATCAAACACTAAGTAATAATCGATGTTTACATCTAACATGTTTTCAACCTGGTTTACAAGCGACATTATTCCTTTACTTTGATACATATAATTGATTTTATATACAGAGCTTAATGTTGGATTAGATACAATGGATGTATCCCTAGGAATTGACATCATTCCAATTTTTCCAGTTTCAACATTGTATTTTAAATATATAATTGTATCTGTCAATTCTTCATTTTTTCCACATATAAGTGCGTTTATAACTTTTTTCTTTGATGATGAACTAACGGTAATAATATTTCCGTTTTCATCTAACTTTTCATCTTCTCCAATAATTGCGTAATTTACAGCATATATTATTCCCCATAACGCCATGCATATTATACTAACAATTACGAGTATAATTGTTATAATTTGTATATAATTTTTTTTAGTTTTTACTTTCTTTGACATAAATACCTCTTTACACCTTTATATTTCTATTAATAATCTTTAACAACACATTATTATTATACATCATTTTTGTAATATTAGTTTGTTCTATTTTATTTTTAATTTGCATTTTACTTGATGGTAATTCTGATAAAAGAGCAACAGCAGCTAAAATAATGTATATTATAACAATCGTCTTTAGTGTACCTAAAGCCAATCCTCCAATTTTATTTATACTTTTTAAAATTGGCAAATCAAATACCAAATTTAAAACTGATTTTAAAATAAATATTATAACAAATGATATTATAAATGTTATAATAAAGCTTATACCTCTTAATATAAACATCGTAATATTATTAGCTTGATATTCTTTTTGTTCATCAGATATTATTCCATTTATAATCTTGCTATACATTGTATTATCTTCAGTTCCATTTTTTCTGCTTTCAACTGTATCATTTATACATTGATATACATTATCATAAATATTTCTTCCAATATTACTATTTTTAAGTGCATTTGCAACAGGATTTTGTAATATTAGTGATAATATAATTGCAATTATTATTGCCACGAAACTTACTAAAACGCTTATTAATCCTTTTTTATATCCTAAATAAGCTCCTAGTGAAACAATCAAAATCAAAACTACATCTATAACCATAATTAACCTCGTTTTACATATTTACACAATATATTTTATTTGAATATATTAAAGCTATTGATTTTCCGTTATTAAAAGTTATAACGTTTTTAGGTGGTAATTCAAATTTAATATTTTTAATTTCCACTCCCCATTTGTTTATAACCTGTAGGCCATCTTGATAAATTAAATAATTAAGTACATTGGTATTTTTAAACATTTTAGGCGAATCTGTTATTTGGCTTGTACTTATGTTAGTATTATCTAATCTATTTGAAATTAAAGAATAGCCACTATCTTTATCATTTTTTAACTCTTTTGATATTATAGAATAATAATTATTTGATATACTTACATACATTATTTGTGATGTATCAAACTTGTATATATCTTCCCTATCTTTTGTATCAATGTTACATTTTACTATTTTATCATCCAGTAACATTATAATATTTCGGTTTTGAATAGTCAAGTCATATAAAAAATTATTATCTAGTGTTGCAATTGTATCAATTTTTTCTCCATTTGAACTATCTATAAGTGAAATAGATATTCCTGCCTTAAAAGTCTCCGTATTTGTTTGAGCTACAATAAGTTGTCTTGCATTATTTAGCATATTAACACTTACAATAGGATTTGATGACAAATATGCATTATACAAATTCTTTCCCTTTTTAGAATATACTCCTAAAACTTTTTTATAACCACTAGTTGAATATTCAACAACGTAATTTCCACTTTCGTCAATAAATATTTCATCAATTTCTCCATCAATCTTAGTATTTAGTATTTCTTTCTTATCTTCAAACAAATAAATTTTTCCATTGGAATTATTTGACACGGCCATAAATTTCCCTTGTATATATATGTTAGGGGTAAATTTTGTACTAAGCTCGTATTCCCAAGTTTTCTTTCCTCTTGAATTATATGTTGTAATTTTTTGATTATTGTATATTAATAAATCTGAACAATATGATTCATATATATCTGAATCAGTTGAAACTATATCAATTTTATTCTTATCATCTATACCACTACCTCTATTGATACTTATACCAAATAAAGGGCCATAGTATAAAAATACAAATAACAATATAAAAACAATTACACATATTAAACATATCAAAAGTGGATTGGTTCTTTTATCTTCTCTTGTATTTGTTTTATCTATATCTCTTTTTATTCTCTTACTTCTTTCAATCTCTTTTTGTGTTTTATGTTTATTTGCTATCTCAATCCCCTTAGATAAATCCTCATTATTAATTTCAGAATTATTTATTCTTCCTTTTCTCATAATTTTTCTCCCATTTTTTTGGATTATAATATACTTTATCCTTTAACTCATCTGGTAAATATTGTTGTTTAACATATCCATTTTCAAAATCATGAGGATATTTATATCCTACACCATATCCAAAGTTTTCCATTCCACTAATTTCAGCATTTCTGATGTGCATTGGAATTTTTCCAACATCCATGTTTTTGACATCTTCTATAGCTTGGTTTATTCCTAAATAACTTGCATTGGATTTTGGACTCATAGCAACTTCTACAGCTGCTTGTGCAAGTATAATCCTTGCTTCTGGCATACCTATTTGATGAACAGCTTGCATTGCCGCTACAGCCACAATTAAAGCTTCATTATTTGCTGCTCCTACATCCTCTGATGCTTGAATAACAATCCTCCTTGCTATAAACATAGGATCTTCGCCTCCTTCAAGCATTCTTGCTAAATAATGTAGTGTTGCATCCGGATCAGAACCTCTCATAGATTTTATAAAAGCACTAATTGTATCATAATGAGAGTCATCTGACTTATCATATATAACCTTCTTTTGCATAATACAGTTTTTTATAACATTCATGTCTATAACTATCTTTCCATCTTCATTCATATTAGTTGTTATTACTGCAAGTTCTAAACTGTTTAGTGCACCTCTTACATCTCCATTAGAAATATATCCTAAATATTCTAAAACTTCATTTTTTATATCAAGGTTATATCCTCCAAGTCCATTTTCTTTATCAACTATAGCCGCTTTTAAAATTTTAACAATATCGTCCTTTGAAAGTTCTTTAAATTTAAATACAGTTGATCTTGAAAGAAGAGCTTTATTTACACTAAAATATGGATTTTCAGTCGTGGCACCAATTAAAATTACAGTACCCTTTTCAACATAAGGCAAAAGTGCATCCTGCTGTAACTTGTTAAACCTATGAATTTCGTCTACAAAAAGTATTACTCTACCAGTTGGATTTAAAAATATATTCTGAGTTTCTTCTACAATTTTTTTTATATCTGCAACACCTGCAGATGTTGCATTGATACTTTCAAATTTATTTTTAGTTGTATGCGCAATTATTCTTGCAAGGGAAGTTTTGCCACATCCTGGTGGTCCCCAAAATATTGCAGATGTTAATCTATCTGACTTTATAAGTCTATATAATAATTTATCTTTTCCTACAATTTCATCTTGACCATAGAAATCGTCAAGTGAAGTAGGCTTCATTCTATATGCTAATGGTTCCATATAATCCCTCTTTTTTGTATAATTTTACTTATTTATTATATAATAAAACCTAACTATTAGCAATAGCTAATAATTAGGTTTTTACATAGTTTATTTCAAAAGATTAAAATAACAGGAGTAAAAAATTATAATATATAAGAAACATATATTTTTAATACATTGAAACTTCAACAACTTTAAATGTAGCACTTTTCATTTCTTCAACTTTATCTGAAGATACATATGTAAATATTTTAAATTCTTGTGTTTGTCCAGACGTTAAATCATTTGCATAAACATAACCATCATCAATTCTTGCTCCTGTACTATCTACAGCTTCTATATGAATGCTAAATGATTTTTTATCAGATGTTTTATTTTTTACTTTAACCTTTAACTCTGTACTTGTTATTCCATATTTGCCAACACTAACTTCAAAATTTCCTAAATTTACATCTACATCATTTTTTAGAATTTCTTCTGTACTATTTCCAACTGCTTTATCTAATTCTTTACTTGTTTTATCAAGTGAATTAGATAAACTATTTTGCATTGACACAGTAATAATTACTGTGAAAACTGCAAGAATTATTGCTGCTGCAGCTTTTCCACTTCCGGCCTTTTTTACTAATGATATAATTCCAAATATGAACGCTATAATTGCCATTATAAACGATAAATTATTTATAAATGGAATAAATGAAGTACAAATACCTACTATTCCTAAAACCATACCAGCAGTAGCAAGTCCACTTTTCTTTTTTTCTTCCATAAAAATTCCTCCAATCAAAACTAATATCAGAATAAAAAGTATAAATAATAATATTTATATATTTGGTATATATAATAAATGTAGTTTTTTTCTTGTTATCTAAGTACCCCTTCTAAAACTAACAAAGCAATAATTACCGTAAAAGTAGCAAGTATTACTCCAGATGCTGCTTTTCCACTTCCAGATCTTTTCAATAATGATATCATTCCAAATATAAAAGCAATAATTGCCATTATAATTGATAATATGTCCACAAAAGGAATAAATGACGTTCCAATACCAACTATACCCAAAACCATACTAGCAGTTTCAAGGCCACTTTTCTTTTTATCTTCCATATGATTCCCCCAATCAAAATTAATTTTTAAATAAAAACTACAAATACTATTTATATATTCACATTATACAATATATGTAATTTTTTGTCAACGATACGTCGTTAAAAAATAGCAAATAATATTGTTATAATGTATTTATGAGGTGTAAACTATGAATATCTCTGAAGCAATAGCTAAAAGAATAAAAAATATTTGTAAAGAACGAAATATAAGCATCAATAAATTAGCAAATCTAAGCTGTCTTACGCAATCAACATTACAGTCCATAATTGATGGAAGTAGTAATAATCCAAAACTACTTACTATTTTTAGAATTTGTTATGGTTTAAATATGACAATATCAGAATTTTTTAATGACAAAATATTTGAAAATTTAGACTTAGATATATAATTAAATTTAAAATTTAATATATTTTTACACGTGGAAAGCCCCTTAGCAAAATGCTAAGAGGCTTTCTACTATTACAAATCTAAAAATTTTTTATTATTTCCTCTTTAGTAATACCATATATTTTGTATAAATTCTCAATATCGCCAGATTTACCAAATTTATCTTTTACTCCAAGCTTTATTAATTTTTTTGGATATTCTTCAGTTAAAACATTAGAAATAATACTACCAATTCCGCCAACTATACTATGATCTTCAATTGAAATTAATTTATCAGTTTCTTTTGCACATTTAATTATGGTTTCTTTGTCAATTGGTTTTATACTGTATAAATCAACAACACGTACATTTATACCTCTTTTTTCTAATTCTTTTTTTGCCTCAAGAGCTATCCATACTGTATTTCCAACAGCAAAAATTGTACCATCATTTCCATTGCCAAATGTGTTTGATCCTCCAAGTTTAAATATATCAAGATCACTATATACATCTACAGCTTTATTTCTTCCAAGCCTTATATATTTAGGTCCTTTTTCTTGCATACATATATCAAGTATCTTTTGTGTTGCAACATCATCTGCCGGGCAAAACACTTTCATATTTGGAATTACATTCATAAGTGCAATATCCTCGATACATTGATGAGTAGCACCATCTTCTCCTACTGCAAGTCCAGAATGTGTAGCACATAAATTGATATCTATATTTGAATATGCAGCTGTATTTCTAATTTGTTCATAAGCACGTCCTGCAAGAAACATTGCAAAACTAGACGCAAACACTTTTTTTCCTGTAAGTGCCATTCCACAAGCTGTTCCTACCATATCTTGTTCTGAAATTCCCATATCAAAATGTCTATCAGGAAATTCCTTTTTAAAAAGTTTAGTACAAGTAGCATTTGCAAGATCAGCATCAAACACCACAACATCTTTATTTTCAAAACCTTTTTTTACAAGATATTCTCCATATGATTCTCTTGTTGATTTCATATATTTCCCTCTTTTCTTTTACTTTAATTCAGCTTTAGACAAATTATATTCTTCATCTGTAAGCTTTTTACCATGCCATTCGGCTTTATTTTCCATAAAAGATATTCCCTTACCTTTTATTGTATTTGCTATTATTACATTTGGCTTATTTGACTTTTTAGCATTTGATACAGATGTTAAAATTTCATCAAAATTATGCCCATTAATTCTTTGAACATAAAATCCAAAAGAATTAAATTTTTCTTCTAAGTTATCCACATTTTTAACATCTTTTATAGTGCCATCTATTTGTAATCCATTATTATCTACAAATAAAATTAAATTATTAAGGTTATATTTACTTGAACTCATACAAGCTTCCCATATCTGTCCTTCTTCTATTTCTCCATCTCCGACCAAGCAATACACATTTCCCTCTTTACCTGATACTTTTTTAGAAATAGCCATACCATTTGCGATTGAAAGTCCCTGTCCTAAAGATCCACTTGAAACATCTACTCCATTTATTTTTATACAAGGATGTCCCTCAAGATAACTATCAAACTTTCTAAATGTTTTTAAATCTTCATGTGGTATATATCCCTTACTTGAAAGCACAGCATAATAGCAAGATGATGCATGACCCTTTGATAAAATAAATTTATCAATTCTACTTCCTTCATTATCTAAATTTAAGTTCATTAATTTATGATATAAAGCTACTAAGATTTCAACACAAGATAGACTACCTCCTGGATGTCCTGAACCTGCACTATATATCATATCCACTATATCATTTCTAATATCTTTTGATATTTTTTCTAAATCTTCCATATATCCCCCTTAATTTATATCTTTAAATCCTGTTCCAATCGCTTCATTTACTGTTGTTATATACATCAATGCTTTACTATCATTTTCTCTAATTAATTCCTTTAATTTTGCTATCTGTGGAGTAGTTATTATACAAGTAATTGTAGTTATCTGTTTTTTACTATGAGCTCCTACACTATTTGTTACAGTTGCTCCTCTTTTTAAATCATTTAATATTGCTGGAATTACCTTATCACTTTTATTTGTAATAATTGTTACAACTTTTGTATAATATATTCCTTCAAAAACTACATTTACTACCTTTGTTGAAATTGCCATAGCAATTATCGAATAAAGTCCAACGTTTATATCCTTAAACACAATAATAATAGCTGATATAATAAAAAACTCAATTATTAATAGAACTTTACTTACACTTTGTGCTTTAGTAAGTTTATATATAAGTTGGGCTAAAAGATCTGAGCCACCAGAACTTGCTCCTGCCTTAAATACTAATGCAAGTCCTAAACCTACTATAATTCCACCAAACACACAAGAAGTAAACATATCTAATCCTCCGAATTTTATAAACACCCCATCTTTAAATATTTCAAAAAATAGTGCAAGTATAATTGTTGTAAATATTGTTTTTAAATTAAACTTTATTCCAAGTTTTATTATTGAAAAAATAAAAAGAGGAATATTTATAAAAATTATTGTAAGACCCATCGGAACATTAAAAATGTAATAAAATATTGTAGCTACACCACTTGCTCCACCTGTTGTCATTTTGTATGGTAATAAAAACCAGTTCGTTCCAATTGATATAAGGAAAGAGCCTAAAATCATATATATTAAGTCTATAACAACATGCATTATAAAAAGTTGATCTTTTTCCATATTATTAAATTTCATAATAACCACCTTTTAATGATTATTATTTGTATTTAAAAATAAATTATATCTCTTTTCTTAATATATCAAGAAATTTTTCACTTCTAGAATACTTTTTTGGAGTAAATTCTTTTAACTTTTTAACGTAATCATCAAAATTTTCTCCATCTTTATACATAAGTAAATATCCTTCTTTTTCAAGTTCACCTGCAACTTCTAGTTGATGATCATTTATATGTTCGTTATATTTTCCAAGTCTTGGAACAACAAGTACCCTTTTATTATTTTCTAATGCATTAAAAATTGTTCCAACTCCACCATGACATATGACAAAATCAGCTTTTTTAATATATTCATTAAATTTACTAGTATCAATTGATTTTATCATTTTTATTTTTTTACTACTAAACTTAGTATTTCCAGTTTGTGCAACTATTTCATCATCTTTTAAAACTTCAGAATTTTCTACCATATTAAAAATTCTTAAAAATTGTTGCTTTTGGGTACCAACTGAAACGAAAACCATTACATTAACCTCCCTAAATATTCAGCCTTTTTATATTTTTTTGCTAAATCTTCCCATTGAACATAAAATTTGTTTGCAAAAGGATAAACCATTTTACCAGTTACAGATAAACTATTTACTTTAGCAAGAGATTCAATATATATAACTTTTTTACCAAATAATTTTGCAAAAAAGCTCATTATACCACCAACTTGTGCCCCGGTTGTTAAAACGGTTTTAGGTTTAAATTTAATAAGTATGCTTATACTCTTAAACATATTGTATATAACGGCCCCTATATACTTTATTTTATTTTTATTTGGTCCATATTTAAAAAATTCCATGTTATAATTATCAGATAAATTTTCTGTTATTTCAGTTTTTTCTGTTACTAATAAATAATCATATTCGTTAAACAATTTCTTTAACTTTAGCATTTCACTTAAATGTCCACCAGAACTACATACAAAAATTACTTTTTTCACTTATTTTCTCCCTTTATTTTTATATCTATACCATACTTTTCTTTTAAATATTTTTTATTTACCTTTTCAGGTCCAACAATTATAGAGGCATAGTTATTATTAGTATATATATTGATTTTCTTTTTTATATTTTCTTCATATTTTATATTATTTTTAGATATATATTTTTCTATGCCATCTAATACTATTTTTGACAATACATATTCAGCAAAATTATCACAAACAGGTCCTACTATTTGTGAATTTGATGATGTTATTTCATCTGTTGTTTGAAGTCCTATTCTAATTATCTTAACATCTGTTTTTTTACACTCTTTTAAAATATAATATACTCTTTCAATAGCATCATCTACACTAAGTGGTGTATACTCTTTATTCTCATACATTTCATATAATTTGCTATCCTTTAATACATATACTGGATAAATTCTTAAGCATTTTGGATTAAGTTTTAATACCTTTTTTATGCTATACACTTCCGTATCTAAATTACTTCCTGGAAGTCCAACCATAATTTGAATACCTAAATCTATTCCATATAAATGTATTAATCTTGCAGCACGTATGACATCATTCTTAGTATGCCCTCTTTTAGATATTTCTAATACCTTATCACTCATTGACTGTACTCCAAGTTCAATAGTTTTTACATTATATTTTTTTAAAAGTGATAATATTTTAAGTGATATATAATCAGGTCTTGTTGAAAGCCTAATACTATCTACTTTTCCTTCTTCAATATAATTATTTGCAATTTTTAAATAATTTTCCTGTAACTTTGTAGGAATCCCTGTAAAAGATCCTCCAAAAAAAGCAATCTCAATTTTTTTGTTATTTTTATTATTTTTAAAATAATCCAAATGCTCATTAATAATGTTATCCACATCATCAACAGTTACACTTGTATCTATTCCTGTTATTTTCCTTTGGTTGCAAAAAACGCACTCATTATTGCAACCTAAATGAGGAATAAAAATTGGAATTGTGTATTGATTATCCTTATTTGTTATATTATTTAAAATTTTATTTATATCAAGTTTTAAATTATATTCTTTTAATGGCATATGCTGCTGCTGCCTGCTCTGCACTTTTTTTATTTTTTCCAACGCCCTCACCTATCTTTTTGCCATTAAACACAACTTCTACATAAAAAGTTTTGTTATGTTCTGGTCCTTCTTCCTTCAGAAGTTTGTATTCAATTTTTACACTGCCATTTTTTTGTAAAATTTCTTGTAACTTAGTTTTGTAATCTGTGTTAAAGTCTTTTCCTTCTAATACTTCTTTTATTTGAATACTTAATTTTGTAAGTACAAACTCTTTAGCCTTATCATATCCTCCATCTATATATATACTTCCAAGAATTGCCTCAAAACAATCAGCAATTATTGCATCCTTTTTTGCAACTAAACTTTGTGTTTCACATTTGCCTAAATATATATAATCTTGCAGTCCAATTTCTTTTAACGCTAAACTCAAAGATGTTTCACAAACTATAGCAGCCCTTTTTTTTGTCATTTCACCTTCAGAATAAACCTTTTTATCATTATATAACATATCTGATATTATATGTTCTAAAATTGCATCTCCCAAATATTCGATTCTCTCGTTATAATCATTATTACTTGTAATTCCTTTTTCATAAGCATATGATTTATGTGTAAGCGCTAGTTTTAAAAGAGAAATATCGTTATATGTATAACCAATTAATTCTTCAACTTTTTTTAGTTTTTGTTCATCTGTCAATTTAAACACTTCCTTATATTTTTTCTAAATATATTATACATAAACCTCTTTCTTTTTTCAAGTAAAATACTACTTTTTCTTTACATTTTATGTAAAGTGTGATATAATATACCTGTATTTTATAATACATATTTTTTAAACTTAGAAAATAATAACTTTCTATTAACTAATTAGAAGGTTTTTATATACATACAAATTATTTAAAAGGAGAGATTACTGATATGAAAGTAATTATATTGGCAGGATTAATTGGATTCTTTATTGGATTCTTTATTGGGGCTTTGTCTTTAGGTATTACTCTTATTGGACAAAACAATGGTAAAAAAAGTAAGGAGAGACTTAAAGTTTCTCTACTAAAGGATAACAAGTTTAAACTTGAAATATCTGAAAAGAAATCCAAAGGTGTCTTTTTTATTTTTAAAGCAGATGAACTGGCACGTTTCTTGAATAAGAAATATAAACCAAACACGTTTATCATCTTTGGAAATGAAGCATTAAGTGTAAGAGATCTGGTAAAAGATCTTTTAGCTAATAATGCAAATAATAATAACAATGCTTAAGAAAAGCCCCCCAAAACAAATTTAGTTTCGGGGGGCTTTTTTATACCCTACTCTATTTATACATTTTCTTTTATATAATCAACTACATCTCCAACAGTAGAAATTTTCTCTGCTTCTACTTCTGGAATTTCCATATCAAACTCTTCTTCAAATGCCATTATAAGTTCAACAACATCTAAAGAGTCCGCTCCTAAATCATCTATAAAAGTAGTTTCAGATGTAATTGTATCTAAATCATCAATTCCTAATTGTTCAGCTATAACATCTTTCACTCTACTGAAGATTTCATTTTCGTCCATATAAATTACCTCCTCAATAAATTTTACATCTCTATTATCTAATATTTACGTAATATTGTCAATAGTATTACATATATTTTTTTATTTTTTATATATTTTAATTTTTCGACAAAATTTATTATATCTACTTTACTATATGAAAGAAAAGAAAAGTTGTTAAAAAAACAGAGCATAAGCTCTGTTTTTAATTATTCTATTATGTTAGATACTGAACCAGATCCAACTGTTCTTCCACCTTCACGAATAGCGAATTTTAATCCTTTTTCAATTGCTATTGGAGTGATAAGTTTAGCTTTGATTGTTACATTATCACCAGGCATTACCATTTCTTTATCCTTTGGTAATTCGATTACACCTGTAACATCAGTTGTTCTGAAATAGAATTGTGGTCTATATCCTTGGAAGAATGGAGTATGTCTTCCACCTTCTTCTTTTGTTAGGATATATACTTCAGCTTCAAATTCAGTATGTGGATGTATAGAACCAGGTTTAGCGATAACTTGACCTCTTTGGATTTCATCTCTTTGAACACCTCTTAAAAGTAGTCCAGCGTTATCTCCACATTCAGCTTCATCAAGTGATTTTCTGAACATTTCAATACCTGTTACAACTGTCTTTTTAGGAGTATCTACAAGACCAACGATTTCAACTTCTTCACCAAGTTTTAATACACCTTTTTCGATTCTACCTGTAGCAACTGTTCCTCTACCAGTAATTGTAAATACATCCTCAACTGGCATTAGGAATGGTTTATCAGTATCTCTAGTTGGTTCAGGAATGTATTCGTCTATAGCATTTAGAAGTTCTTTAATACAAGCGTATTCTGGAGCCTCTGGATCTTTAGATTCACATTCTAGAACTTTTAGAGCAGAACCTTTTATTATAGGAGTTGTATCTCCTGGGAAATCATATTTAGATAATAGATCTCTTATATCCATTTCAACTAATTCTAATAGTTCTGGATCGTCAACCATATCACATTTGTTCATGAAAACAACTATATATGGAACACCAACTTGTCTTGCAAGTAGTATATGCTCTCTTGTTTGAGGCATAGGACCATCTGCAGCAGAAACAACTAGGATTGCACCATCCATTTGTGCAGCACCTGTGATCATGTTTTTAACATAGTCAGCATGTCCTGGGCAGTCAACGTGTGCATAGTGTCTCTTATCTGTTTCATATTCTACGTGTGATGTAGAAATAGTGATTCCTCTTGCTTTTTCTTCTGGTGCATTATCAATTTGGTTATAATCACTAAATTGAGCTTCACCTTTTAAACTACAATATTTAGTTATTGCAGCTGTAAGAGTAGTTTTACCATGGTCAACGTGACCAATAGTACCAATATTAACGTGTGGTTTAGTTCTTTCAAACTTTGCTTTTGCCATTTTAAAATTCCTCCTTAATTACTACTTTTAATGCATATAGCATTAACTTTGGTAATATTTTACTACATTTTAAATTAATTTGCAATACATTTATTCGTTTTTTATGTTTTTTTTAATTTTTAGACATTAATTGTCTTTTTTTGTTCTTTGTGCAACGATTGTTTCAAGAACAGATTTTGGAACTTCTTCATAATGAGATGGTTCCATAGAGTAAACTCCTCTACCTTGTGTTCTAGATCTTAAATCTGTAGCATATCCAAACATTTCAGATAGTGGAATAAATGAGTGAATAGTTGTAGTTCCTTGAACTGTATCCATTCCTTCCATTCTACCACGTCTAGAGTTAACATCTCCGATAACATCTCCCATGTATTCTTCTGGAACAATGATATCAACTTTCATTATTGGTTCTAATAATACTGCTCCACCTTGACGGCAAGCTTCTTTTAGAGCCATAGATCCAGCAATATGGAAAGCTGCTTCAGATGAGTCAACGTCATGATATGAACCATCAACAAGTGCAACTTTAATATCTACAACAGGATATCCTGCTAAAATACCAGCTTTCATTGCATCTTGAACACCTTCGTCTGTTGGTTTAACATATTCCTTAGGAACAACACCACCAACAATTTTAGATGTAAATTCATAACCTTTTCCTGGTTCATTTGGTTCAACTTCTAACCAAACATCACCATATTGTCCTCTACCACCAGATTGTCTTATAAATTTACCTTGAACCTTAACTGGTTTTCTGATAGTTTCTTTATATGCAACTTGTGGTTTACCAACATTAGCTTCTACTTTAAATTCTCTTTTCATTCTATCAACTATGATATCAAGATGTAATTCACCCATACCAGCAATGATAGTTTGACCAGTTTCTTGATCAGTATATGCTTTAAATGATGGATCTTCTTCTGCTAGTTTTTGTAAAGCTAAATCCATTTTATCTTGGTCAGCTTTAGTTTTTGGCTCAATTGCAACATCTATAACAGGTTCTGGGAACTCAATAGATTCAAGTATAATTGGTGAATTTTCATCACATAAAGTATCACCAGTAGATACGTCTTTTAATCCAACTGCACAAGCTATATCTCCAGCATATACCTTTGTTATATCTTGTCTGTTATTAGCATGCATTTGAATAAGTCTTCCAATTCTTTCTTTTTTACCTTTATTAGCGTTCAATACATAAGAACCGCTCTCTAATGTTCCTGAATAAACTCTAAAGAAAGTTAATTTCCCAACATATGGATCAGTCATTATTTTAAACGCAAGTGCTGCAAATGGTTGATCGTCTGCTGAAATTCTTTCTTCTTCAGTTCCATCTTCTAGTACACCTTTTATATGAGGTATATCAGTTGGAGCTGGCATATAATCTACAATGTTATCAAGTAATTCTTGAACACATTTGTTTTTATATGAACTTCCGCAAGTTACTGGAACTATTGTATTAGCTATTGTTCCTTTTCTAAGACCTTTTTTGATTTCTTCTTCAGTAAGTTCTTCACCCATTAAATATTTTTCCATTAATGCGTCATCTTGTTCTGCAACAGCTTCTACAAGTTTTGTTCTGTATTCTTCAGCTAATTCTTTTAAATCATCTGGAATTGGTTCACGTCTAACATCTTTTCCAAGATCGTCATAGTGAATACAAGCATCCATTTTAACTAAATCAACTAGTCCTTTAAAAGTATCTTCTTTACCAATTGGTATAGCAATTGGTACTGCATTAGCTTGTAATCTTTCTTTTAATTGTTTTACACAGTTAAAGAAATCAGCTCCTGTAATATCCATTTTATTTACATATACCATTCTTGGAACGTTATATTTGTTTGCTTGTCTCCAAACAGTTTCAGATTGTGGTTGAACTCCACCTTTTGCACAAAGTACAGTAACTGAACCATCTAGAACTCTAAGAGATCTTTCAACTTCTATTGTAAAGTCAACGTGTCCTGGTGTATCAATAATGTTAATTCTGTTATTGTTCCAGTAACATGTTGTAGCAGCAGAAGTTATTGTTATACCTCTTTCTTGTTCTTGAGCCATCCAGTCCATTGTAGCTCCACCATCATGAACTTCACCTATTTTATGAGTTTTACCTGTATAAAATAGAATTCTTTCAGTAGTAGTAGTTTTACCAGCATCAATGTGTGCCATGATACCGATATTTCTTGTCCTCTCAAGAGGATATTCTCTACCTGCCATTTATTCTTCCTCCTTTTTATCTTAGGATTACCATCTATAATGAGCAAATGCTTTGTTAGCTTCTGCCATTCTATGTGTATCTTCTTTCTTCTTGAATGCTCCACCTTGACCGTTTATAGCATCCATTATTTCTCCAGCTAGTTTTTCTTCCATGCTATGTTCATTTCTTTTTCTAGCGTATTCAACTAACCATCTTATTGCTAAAGATTGTTTTCTATCAGCTCTAATTTCCATTGGAACTTGGTATGTTGCTCCACCTACACGTCTAGCTTTAACTTCTAGTGCTGGTGTAACGTTATCTAATGCTTGTCTGAAAGCATCCATAGCTTCTCTTCCTGTTTTTTCTTTTACGATATCAAATGCACCGTATACGATTTTTTGAGCTGTAACTTTTTTACCATCCCACATTACTTTATTTATAAGTTTTGTAACAACTTTTGAGTTGTACATTGGATCTGGCATTACTTCTCTTTTAGCTATATGTCCTTTTCTTGCCACTTTTCTTCCCTCCTTTTTAACATTTTGAATCATACTAATTCAAAAAGGTACTCAAAAACTTTAATTTCTGTAAGGGGCTAGAGTTTAATTTATTTTAAACTTAAGCACCTACTCTTATTTTATTTTTTCTTTGCTCTTTTTGCACCATATTTTGATTTTGCTTGTACTCTGTCTGCAACACCTGCAGTATCAAGTACACCTCTTACAATGTGGTAACGTACACCTGGTAGGTCTTTTACTCTTCCACCTCTAATTAAAACAACACTGTGTTCTTGTAGGTTATGACCAATTCCTGGAATATATGCTGTTACTTCCATTGTATTAGAAAGTCTAACTCTGGCTACTTTACGTAAAGCTGAGTTTGGCTTTTTAGGAGTTTGTGTTTTTACAACTGTACAAACACCTCTTTTTTGTGGAGAAGATTGATTAGTAGCAGATTTTGTACGAGAATTATATCCTCTTTGTAATGCTGGTGATTTTGATTTTGTTACTTTATCTTGTCTTCCCTTTCTTACTAATTGGCTAAATGTAGGCACTCTAAGTTCACCTTCCTTCCTTTTTTACTTGCATTACACAAGTAGTTTAATTATACTCTAAAATACGTAAAAAGTCAATAAAAAATAGGAAATTTATAAATTAATGTAACATAACATTTACATTTGGTTCCTTTATAACAATACCACGCTCATTTAATACTTTATATGTGGTGTTCTTTAAAAAAATAAAGGTAAAAGTTATATTTAAAGATGTTTATATACAATACATTTTAATGTATAATCTTATTGGTGGTAATATGAAAAGAAAAGAAGAGCAAAATGTTATAATAGGAAGAAAACTAAAAGAATACAGAGAAAATAGAGGATACACACAAGAAGAAGTTGCAAAAGAAATAGAGGTAAATCCAAAACATTATGGAAGAATAGAAAGAGGAGAGAATTCTTGCACAGTTTCAAACCTTATAACTCTATGTAATTTACTTGGTATCAGTACAGAAGATATTATGGGGGCTCTTACGTACACAAAACCCGATAACGGAATAAGTAACGACTTTCAAAAATTAACCATTGAAGATAAATTATCTGTATCAAATTATATAGAATTTTTAATTTCAAGATATAAAAAGTAAAATTTCTTTTATTATGGAGGAATGTGTATTGTGTTACTAGATGTAAAACAAACTATATCAGAGAAAAAAACGAATTTGAAATATTGTATGAGAATAAGAGTATATACACTGCAACTCTACCTTTTATAAACATAATCGGAAGTCTTAATTTAGAAAATCTTAGAAAAATAAAAGTATATAATAAAAACAGTAATTTAAAATATAAAACAGAGTATAATTATTTTGATAATCAACTAGAAGAATTTATTCCATTTAAATATTTAATAACCAATTCTCAAAAATTTTATCAACTAAGATTCATTAATCAAAATAACAATGAAGATGATGTGTCCATTTTTTTGAAATGAAGGAAGTTTGGAATGGTTATTATGTAATTAAATATAAAGATGTAATTTATAAGTGTTTTTCAATTGAAGATGGATACATTAAACATATATGTATATATAAAGATGAATTTCAAATAGCTGAATTATTAAAGCCTAATGTAGTAATAGACGGGAAGGACGAATATATAATTTATTTAAGGGATGAATATAATTATTTAAGTGATTCTTTATCATTATTTGCTTTATATTTAGATAGGACCGAATATAATTCAAGTTATTTAAAAAAATTTTAGAAAAAATCAACTTATTGCAAACCAATAAGTTGATTTTCTTGTTATAAATTAACGTCTATATTAGGAATACTTACTGAAAGACTTACCTTTTTATCTCTGTATGAACACTTATATTGATAACTATTTTTATTGTTACCATCTAAGTTGTTATATAGCTTTATTCTTTTAACATCAATATACTGTTGATTTCCTCCATAATTACTATCATATACTTCAAATTTAATATGATTATCATCGTTTATATCTATTAAAATTTTCTGTAAACATACTGTGTAATTATCATTTAAAACAATTAATGGTACTTCGCCTTTATTCATAATATCTACAATATAATTAAATGTTTTATCAGGTTCGCTTTCAAGTGACAATCTTTCATCTCTATTTTTTAAGATGTCAAGCCTATAAATAGCATTTACAAACTCTTTATCTTCATCTTCAAGGGTACTTTTATCTTTTTCATTTTCATTTTCATCATCTGAAAAATCATTATTTAAAATATAATTTTCATATTTTTTGAACCCTGAATTAGAATCTGAATAATCTAAATAGTAATATGAGAATCCATATTCATTCAAATCTTTTTTATAATCTTTAGATATTTCAAGTACTCCATTATTTACAGATGTAGACATGAAATCTTTTGGAACACTTTTCATGAAAGATAAATTTTCTAAGTCATAATCATAAAGTAAAGAATATTTTGTATCCTTATCTACTTCGATTTCATAGCCCGAAGCTTTTTCAGTTTCTCCAGTTTCTCTATTTTTTATAGATATACTACTCATTTTTGAAGGTAGTTTATTTTCAAAGTATAATTTTGAAAATAATGACATTCCATAAGTAGCTCCATAATTATTAGTCGTAGTTGAAAAGTTTTCTATAGGCATTCCATTCTTTTTTGACAAGAATTCATTATTTTTATATATTATATAATCATCATTTGAATCTTTATCAAAATCTACAAATCCATAGTTTATATCTGATGCTATAAGTTCAAACACATCTTCAAGGACTTCTGAACTTGATGCGTAATAATATTTTCCTCCTGTTTGTTTAGATATTTTTTCTAAAACCTCTGTATCAAGCTCATCTCCAAGTCCAATTGTAAACACCTTAACTCCTTTTAATTTAGCATCCGCTATAGCTCTTTCAGTTTTTTTCTCATCATATCCTGATACTCCAGTAGTATCTTTACCATCTGTAAGCAGAATAATATATTTTCTTGTATCATTATTTGTTGTATTAAATTGTTTTAGTCCTCCTTCAAGTGCATTTCCAATATACGTTCCTGTAAACTTTTCTGTTAATGTTTTTATACTATTTATTTTTTCTTTAACTTTTTCTTTATCATTTGTTAATGGACAAAGCTCTTCATACTCATATGTAAATTTGCCAGCTCCAAATTTATAATTACCTTTTAATTTATCAATTATTCTATTTGATAAATCTACTCTTTTAAACTGAGTATCATTTTCTTCACTTCCATCAACCATTTCTTTAGGGTACATTGAACCAGAATTATCTATAACAAACATTAACTCCGTTGAAACATTTTCTTTCATTTTTGAAGAGTCTGCTATAAAATACTTTCCTGAATCAGTTATACTCGCTGTTACTTTACTATTTGCAGTATCAACTTTAGAATTTTGTTTTACAAATTTATTAGAATCTATATCAAGTTTATATATTGATAACGAATTCTCATCTAAACCTTTGCTAGATACTATACTTTTATCATAATTAATTAATAGATTAGCTGTATTTATTGTACCATAAGTTTTTACACTATAGACTTTAGAAACTACAGCATCAACTTCATTTATAGTTTTTAAATCATACATATCAACTGTAGTATTAGTTATATTATCTGTTCCACTAATTTGAACTTCAGCCCCTATTTTTTCCAATTTTAAATCATAGCTTAGATTTCTTTCATCATCTTGAATTCCATCACTTTTACTTTCTTTCTCACTTGGATTTAATCCTAATACCGTCTCAGTTCCATCATTTACAATATCGCCATCTGTATCTGAGCTATTGGCATCTGTATTTGATTTTTCATTTTCATAAGTATCACTTAATCCATCTTCATCACTATCAATATATTTAATATTTTCGTTACTTTGTAATGTAAGATCTCCTAATTTATTAGTTAAAACTGTAACATTTTTAGCTTTTACTTTATTTCCCGCTGTAACTTTAATTGTGTATGTTCCCTCTTCTTTTGGAAGCTCCCAAATAACTTCACTTCCCTTTGTTGTATTTAATGATCCTGCTGACACTTGCCAATTAAGTTCAAATTTGTCTTCAGATTTATTTTTAGCTTGTGCCCCAATTTTTATTTCATTAGACATTGTTGCAATTATTCCTGAATCATCACCCGTGAATGATATTTTTATAGGGTTATATACTGCTGAAAAAATAACAAGTCCAATAATTAAAGCTGCTATACAACCAACAATAATTAAAATTATTTTTTTATAATCATCCCATATTTCTTGTATTATTTCCATAATTTCCTCCTACTTATTTGCAAGTAAAATATATGTGTTTAAAACGTTATAATAGTTAAATCTACTTGCATTTTTATCTACATATTTTTCATATTCATCATCCTGAAATACATAAACCATTTTATCAGGAACAGAATTTACTTTTGAATCTACAGCAAATTCAATCAAGTTATCGTTTTCATTTTCATCTAAAATCTTTTTCAATTTAGAAACAAAATTTTCTCCCGAAGTAATATACTTTCCTTTTTTTATATAATAATTATATTTATCTGAATTTGCATGTGGTAAATTTTCCTCCTTATCAATAGTATTACTGCTCTTTATTTGTTCTGTTGTTATGTTAAAATACGAATGAATAATCTCTTCAGAATTATTTGTTTCGTTTTTCACAGATTTATTCGATGTAATATCAACATGATACCACTCGTCATCTAAATTTACCATATTCCATTCATGTGCTTGATCTTTAATATATCCTGTGATAACTATATTTTTAATTCCCACTTTATCTAATGCTATCATTAATGTTTTAGATAATCCATCACATACAGCTTTATGTGATACTAAACATCCATATATACTATGACATTCGTCAGGCACCTGGTTTATATCTGTATATTTATAATAAGTAGCAATTTTACATATTTGGTCATGCAAATATAATTCTGCATCAAATTTATCCATTGTTTTTGCTTCAGAAATAATTGGATTTAATATACTATTTATTTCTGCTATTTTTTTATTTAATTCAATTTCATCTGAAATGTTATAATTAATTTCAATTTCTATCCTTTTTGAACTGACTAAATCAATAGTTGAGACTGTATATTCGTTATTTACGTAAAAAACCTCAGGATGGTCTAAAAAGAAATTTTCCATTGCTTTTTTTGCATCAGTCATAATATTATTATCATCAATATAATTATATTCTTTTACTTTTGCTTTTTTATTTAAGTTTTTTACAGCTATTGCTACTGCTTTATATATATTTTTTTGATTTTCATTTAATAAATTATAGTAAAAAGTAGAATTTTCAGGTTGGAGTTCATTAATCTTAATTTCACTAACATCCTCTGGTATTTCATAATCCCCTGTTACTTTATCATACACATCTTCAGCACTTATCACTATTTGATTTGCGAAGTTTTTATTTAATAAAATAAAAGCTGTAAACAAAATAAAAATGAGTGTAACTATAATTGTAAATATTTTTTTAATCATATCTTCACCTACATTATATATTTTAATATATAATTAAAACAAATTCAATAATTTATCAAAATATATAACAAAAAGATGGACTTTTGTCCATCTTTTTGTTATTCAACTTCGTCAACCAATTTTTCATCTGGTATAATATATTTTTCAACTTTACTATTTTCTTCGTTCTTTATGCTTTCTAAAGATTCAACTTTAATATCACTGTAATCTACAACACCAGTTCCGGCTGGAATTAGACGACCGATTATAACATTTTCTTTTAATCCTTGTAATTTATCTACTTTTCCCTTAAGAGCTGCATCTGTAAGTACTCTTGCTGTTTCTTGGAATGAAGCAGCAGATAAGAATGAATCAGTTTGAAGTGCAACTTTTGTTATTCCAAGTAGAGTTTTCTTACCTTTTGCAAGTTTCTTTCCTTTTTCACTTGCAAGTTTGTTTTCAAAATTAAAGTCTGTCATATCAACTGTTGATCCTGTTATAAGATTAGTTTCACCTGAATCTTCAACAAATATTTTTCTTAACATTTGACGTCCAACAATCTCAATATGTTTATCATTAATATGAACACCTTGAGTTCTATATACTTTTTGAACTTCTTCAATTAAGTAATTTTCAACAGCTATATCGCCTTTTATACGAATAATATCATGTGGATCAAGAGAACCTTCTGTAATTCTGTCTCCAGCTTTTATTTTTTGTCCATTTGATACTGATATTCTCATTCCAAATGGTATTACATATCTTTCTGTATGTTTATCATCAGATGTAACTATTACTTCTTTATTAGTTGAATTATTTCCTATTGTTACAGTACCATCAATTTCAGTTACCATAGCAACACCTTTTGGTTTTCTTGCTTCGAATAATTCTTCAACACGAGGAAGACCTTGTGTAATATCTGAACCTGCAACACCACCACTATGAATTGTTCTCATTGTAAGCTGTGTACCTGGCTCACCTATTGATTGTGCAGCAATTATACCGACTGCTTCACCAGTACTAATTGGCTCACCTGTTGCAAGGTTTTTACCATAACATTTACTACATACACCTCTAACAGATTCACAAGTAAAGGCAGAACGTATTTTAACTTTTGTAATTCCATGTTTAGTAATATTTGCAACAATATCAGGAGTTACATATGTATTTCTTTCATATAATACATTTCCTTTTTCATCAAGAAGATCTTCTGCAAGATATCTTCCCTCAATTCTTTCTTCAAGTTTCTCTACTGGCTCTCCACTTTCCATAATTGCTTCAACTTCAAATCCATGATGTGTTCCACAATCATCTTCAGCAACAACAACATCCTGGTTAACATCAACAAGTCTTCTTGTCAAGTATCCAGAGTCAGCTGTTCTTAAAGCAGTATCAGCAAGACCTTTTCTAGCGCCATGTGATGCAATAAAGAATTCAAGAACATCCAAACCTTCTTTAAAGTTTGATTTAATAGGTAACTCTATTGTTCTACCCATTGTATCTGCCATAAGTCCACGCATACCACCAAGCTGTCTTATCTGAGTTGGGTTACCTCTGGCACCAGTATTAGCCATCATTTGAAGTGGATTCATTATGTTTGGATTATTCATAATTTCACTTTGAATTTCATCTGTAGCATCAGACCAAATTTTAATAATTTCTTTATATCTTTCATCATTTGATATAAGTCCACGTTTATAATTTTTTAATACCTTTTCAGCCTCTTCTTCAGCTTTAGCAAGAATTTTTGGCTTATTTTCTGGTATTTCTATATCTGATACTGATACTGTTACACCAGCTTTTGTTGAATATTTATATCCATACTTTTTAATATTATCAAGAACTATTGCAGTCTCTGTAATTCCATGCTTCGCAATACATTTATCAACAATTTGTCCAAGTTGTTTTTTCTTAGCTTCGAAATCTATTTCAAGTTTTAGAAGATTTTCTTTTTTAGATCTATCAACAAAACCAATGTCTTGTGGAATAAAGCTATTGAATATTAATCTTCCTACTGTTGCATCTATAATTCCAGTATGAACTTTTCCATCAATTTCCTTTGATACCCTTACTCTTATTGGTGCATGTATTCCAACAACACCTTGATCATAAGCCATAAGTGCCTCATCCATATTTGAAAAGACTTTTCCTTCGCCTTTTTCTCCTTCTAATTTTACTGTAAGATAGAAACTTCCAAGTATCATATCCATTGATGGAACAGTTACTGGTTTACCATCTTGTAATTTTAAAAGATTATTTGAAGCAAGCATTAGCATTTTTGCTTCTGCAACAGCCTCAGGAGAAAGTGGAACATGAACAGCCATTTGGTCACCATCAAAGTCAGCATTAAATGCTGTACATACTAATGGATGAAGTTTTATAGCTCTACCATCAACAAGTACTGGTTCAAAAGCTTGAATACCAAGTCTATGAAGTGTAGGTGCACGGTTTAGCATTACTGGCCTATTTTTTATAACATCTTCAAGTACATCCCAAACCTCAACTGCAGTTCTCTCAACCATTCTCTTTGCATTTTTTATATTAAATGCCATTCCTCTTTTTACTAGTTCCTTCATAACAAAAGGTTTGAATAGCTCTAAAGCCATTTCTCTTGGAAGACCACATTGATAAATTTTAAGTTCAGGTCCAACAACAATAACAGAACGTCCTGAGTAGTCAACCCTTTTTCCAAGTAAGTTTTGTCTAAATCTTCCCTGTTTTCCTTTCAACATATCTGTTAATGATTTAAGTGCTCTTCCACCTGCACCAGTAATTGGTTTACCACGTCTTCCATTGTCAATTAAAGCATCAACTGCTTCTTGTAACATTCTTTTTTCATTTCTAACGATTATATCAGGTGCTTCTAATTCTAGTAATCTTTTTAATCTGTTATTTCTGTTTATAACTCTTCTGTATAAATCATTTAAATCAGATGTAGCAAATCTTCCACCATCTAATTGAACCATAGGACGAAGATCAGGAGGTATTACTGGTAATACTTCTAATATCATCCACTCAGGTTTATTTCCTGATTCTAAAAATGCTTCAACTGTTTCTAATCTTTTTATAATCTTAGCTCTTTTAGCACCAGTAGCTTTTTCAAGCTCTTTCTTTAATTCACCTTGTAGTTTTTTAAGATCAATTTTAGAAAGCAATTCTCTAATTGCTTCTGCACCCATTCCAACTCTAAAAGAACCATAACCATATTTTTCTTCAGCTTCTCTATATTCTCTTTCACTTATTATATCGCATACTTTAAATCCAGTATCTTTTGGATCTAAAACAATATATGAAGCAAAGTATATTACTTTTTCTAAGGCCTTTGGAGAAATATCAAGAAGAAGTCCCATTCTTCCTGGTATTCCTTTGAAGAACCATATATGAGATACAGGGCATGCAAGCTCTATGTGTCCTAATCTTTCACGTCTAACCTTTTTCTTTGTAACTTCAACACCACATCTATCACATATTATACCTTTATATCTTACTTTTTTATATTTTCCACAGTAACATTCCCAATCCTTAGTTGGTCCAAAAATTTTCTCGCAGAATAAGCCATCTCTTTCAGGTTTAAGTGTTCTATAATTTATAGTTTCAGGTTTTTTTACTTCCCCTTTTGACCATTCTCTGATTTTTTCAGGGGATGCAAGAGCTATACTTAATCTATCAAAATTATCCATATCTTGCATGTTACATATTCCTCCTTATACCATTATTCTATTTCTGGTAAATCTTCTTCGTTAAATTCCTCAAGTTCATCAACTTCTTCATCTAAGTTTTCGTCTCCATTTTCCAAGCTCATTCCAGACAAATCCGAATCTGACATTTTATGTCCATCTTCAAGTGGTTCACCAATAAGTTCTGGATCTATACCATCAGGATCGTCTTCCATTGATTCCTTAAGTTCTAACTCTTCCTCTTCTTTATACATTTTCAAATCTAAAGCTAAACTTTGAAGTTCTTTAGTTAAAACTCTGAACGATTCTGGTATTCCAGGTTTTGGAATACTTTCACCCTTAACGATCGCTTCGTATGTTTTTAATCTTCCAACTACATCGTCAGATTTTACAGTTAACATTTCTTGAAGAGTATATGATGCGCCATATGCTTCAAGTGCCCAAACTTCCATTTCACCAAATCTCTGTCCACCAAATTGTGCTTTACCACCTAATGGTTGTTGAGTTACTAGCGAATATGGTCCAATAGAACGAGCATGTATTTTATCATCAACTAAGTGATATAGTTTTAGCATATACATGTATCCAACTGTAATCTTAGCATCAAATGGTTCACCAGTTCTTCCGTCATATACAGTTAATTTACCTGTTGGATCTAGACCTTTATCTTTATATAATTTTTCAATGTCAACTTCTTTTGCACCATCAAATACTGGAGTCGCAACTTTCCATCCATACATTTTAGCAATATATCCTAAATGAGTTTCTAGTAACTGTCCAACATTCATACGAGAAGGTAGTCCTAGAGGGTTAAGAACAATTTGAAGTGGTGTTCCATCTGGTAAATATGGCATATCTTCTCTTGGAAGAATACGTGATATAACACCTTTATTACCATGACGACCAGACATTTTATCACCAACAGATATTTTTCTTTTTTGTGCTATATATATTCTTACAACCTTGTTAACACCAGTAGCAAGCTCATCACAATTATCTCTTGTAAATATTTTTACATCAACAATTGTTCCTTCTTCTCCATGTGGAACTCTAAGAGATGTATCTCTTACTTCTCTTGCTTTTTCACCAAAAATAGCTCGTAAAAGTTTTTCTTCCGCTGTAAGTTCTGTTTCACCTTTTGGAGTAACTTTACCAACCAATATATCTCCAGGTCTTACAACTGCTCCTATACGTATAATACCATTTTCATCTAAGTCTTTAAGAGCATCATCACCTACATTTGGTACTTCTCTTGTAATTTCTTCTGGTCCAAGTTTTGTATCACGTGCTTCACAATCATAATCTTCAATATGAATTGTAGTTAAAACATCATCTTTAACTAAATCTTCAGATATTAAGATGGCATCTTCATAGTTGTATCCTTCCCATGTCATAAATCCAACTAATATATTTTTACCTAATGCAAGCTCACCATTTTGAGTAGATGGTCCATCAGCAATTACATCACCTTTTTTAACAGTCTCACCTTTTACAACTATTGGTTTTTGGTTTATACAAGTACCTTGGTTTGATCTTTTATATTTTATTAAATGGTATTCATCTTTACCTTTTTTAGTTTTAATTATTATCTTATTTGCATCAACATAATCAACAACACCATCATTATGTGCTATTATTACTATACCTGAATCTATTGCAGCTTTATATTCAATTCCTGTTCCTACAATTGGACTTTCAGATCTTATAAGAGGAACAGCCTGACGTTGCATGTTAGAACCCATAAGAGCACGTTTTGCATCATCATTTTCTAGGAAAGGTATCATTGCTGTAGATACTGATACTAATTGTTTTGGAGAAACATCCATTAAATCAACTTTATCTTTATCCATTTCAAGTATTTGATCTTGATATCTAACCTTAACTCTCTTATTCAAGAAATGATTTTCTTCATCTAAAGGTTCATTTGCTTGAGCAACAATGTAATTATCTTCTTCATCTGCAGTAAGATATACAACTTCATCTGTTATAACTCCATTTTCTTTGTCTATGACTCTATATGGAGATTCTATAAATCCATATCTATTTATTTTTGCAAATGTAGAAAGTGAAGAAATAAGTCCAATATTTGGTCCTTCTGGAGATTCTATAGGACATAATCTTCCATAGTGAGTATGATGTACGTCACGAACCTCAAATCCAGCTCTATCCCTTGTAAGTCCTCCAGGTCCAAGAGCTGATATTCTTCTTTTATGTGTAAGTTCTGCAAGTGGATTAATTTGATCCATGAACTGAGATAATTGCGAACTTCCAAAGAATTCTCTAAGTGATCCAACTACCGGTTTTATATTTATTAATGTTTGAGGAGTTGCAGCATCTAAATCCTGTGTTGCCATTCTTTCACGAACAACTCTTTCAAGTCTTGCAAGTCCAATTCTAAATTGGTTTTGAATTAATTCACCAACACATCTAACACGTCTATTTCCAAGATGATCTATATCATCAGTCATACCCATTCCAAATCTAAAATTAACAAAATAATTTATTGAAGCTATAATATCATCTAAAGTTGCATGTTTTACAACTAATTTTTCTCTATTTAATCTAATTTTCTTTCTTAATTCTTTTTCATCAACATCGCCAATTTTTTCAAGCAATTCTTTTAAAGCAGGAAGATAAACTTCCTCTTTAATTACTTGTTTGTCTATATCCATTCCAAGATATTTAGAAATATCTACAGTATTATTTCCTATAACTTTAACTTTTTTGCCTTCTTTTTCAACATAAACAACATTGATACCAGATTGCTTTATATCTTCAGCTATTTCCTTTGTAAATACTTCTCCTTTTTTTATAAGAAGTTCTCCTGTTTCCGTATTTACAACATCTTCAGCTGCTACTTCATTTACAATTCTATTTGCTATACTTAGCTTTTTATTATACTTATATCTTCCTACTCTTTCTAGACTATATCTTCTATCATCATACAATAATCCATAAAGTAGTGATTTTGCTGCATCAACATGTAAAGGTTCCCCTGGTCTAATTTTCTTATATATTTCAAGTAATGCTTCATCCATAGTCTTAGCAGGATCTTTATATATAACTTGATTTATCAAATCGTCTTCAAACAAATCCATAATTTGTTCATCAGACTCAATACCAAGTGCCCTTATAAGTGTAGTAAGTGGAACTTTTCTAGTTCTATCAACTCTTACATATAACATATCTGTAGAGTCTGATTCCATTTCAATCCATGTACCACGATTAGGCATAATAGTTCCTTCGTATAAAAATTTACCTGTTTTATCTCTTGATGATGAAAAATAAACACCAGGTGAACGAACTAATTGAGATATAATAACTCTTTCTGCTCCATTTATAATAAATGTACCTTTTTCTGTCATTAAAGGTAAATCGCCAAAGAAAATTTCTTGTTCTTTTATCTCACCAGTTTCTTTGTTTATCAAACGAACTTGTACTTGTAATCTTGAACAATAACTTGTATTTCTTTCATTTGCTTCCTCAATTGTATACTTTGTTTCATCTTCCAATCTATAATCAACAAATTCTAATAATAGATTTCCTGAAAAATCTGTTATTGGAGATGCATCTGAAAGTACATCTTTAAGTCCTGATTTCAAAAACCACTCATAAGATTGTTTTTGAATATCAATTAAATCAGGCATTTCAATTACCTCTTTAATGTTTGAAAAACTCATTCTAGTTGCTTTTCCATTTTTTACTTCATGAACCATTTTTATACCCCCAAAAAACATATTAAAAAGACGACAAAAAGCCAAATTAGTTTACATAATTTGAAAAACTAATTTGATTCTTATACTATTTTATTAACTTATTTTTTTACATTTTACCACTATTTCAACCACCTTTTGAATTTGAGTTTACATAGTATTTTGCTTTTGAAACAATTTATAATATTATAACATATGTCTTAAAACAAGTCAATAGCTTTTTGTCTTTTTTATAAAGACTTTTGTTATGTTACAATAGATGTGAAACAAAACCTATATACAAAAAGTGATTCAACT
>ERZ773170.105-NODE-105-length-91752-cov-6.469001_pt1 | contig 91752 bp, 98 predicted proteins | sample MGYA00581002_ERZ773170 | MGnify/ENA primary metagenome ERZ773170 (study PRJEB29015, sample SAMEA2737811) | human gut metagenome | biome: human gut; feature: human-associated habitat; material: faeces | place: China | collected 2012 ... | reverse complement strand
AACCCGCGGTCTCAACCTTGGCAAGGTTGCGCTTTACCAACTAAGCTATGTCCGCGTGTGTTTCCTTGGCGAGGTCTCCCTGCCGAAGCACGAGTGTTTACTATACACACATGCGTGTAGTTCGTCCAGCTGCGGCGTGTCGCCTGTAATTGCATACTCTCGCTTATGGCTAAAGCGTGCGCTTCGGGCAATGAATTCCAGTTACTCTAAAGGTATGAGTGAAGCAGCGAAGGACACCGGCGCAGTATTGATCGCCGCATTCGAGGGATGGAATGATGCCTGTCAGGCGGCGACGAACGCGGTGCGCCATCTGGTCAAGCGATATGAGTCCCGCGAGATTCGTCATATTAGATGTGATGATTTCTATGACTATCAGGTTGCCCGTCCTATGCTGTGCCATGTTTCGGGACGCACCAATCTTATCTGGCCGCAGACCACGTTCTACGACATCACGTTGGACGCAGGCAAGCATATCTATGCGCAGATCGCCCCCGAACCGAACTATCGGTGGAAGGAATACTGTAGCCAGAGTCTGGCCATTGCCGATGAGCTGGATATCAATCGGATCATTACGTTAGGTTCGATGTTCTCCGATTGCCCGCATACCCGTCCGTTGCCCATCGCCGTCAGCGACGGAGACTGTCAATGCGAAGGAGACCGGTCGTATAACGGCCCGGTAGGCATTCCTACCGTTTTGGATGTGGCCGCCGCGCAGCAAGGTTTTGCTCATTCCTCGATGTGGGTGTCCATCCCCCAATATTTGGGCAGCGACGAATGCTCTGCCGGCACTATACGATTGCTGGATGCGTTGGGCAAGTATATCGGCTTCATCTTCGATACGGCAGACCTGAAGCAGAAAGCCGAACAGTGGAAGGCGCAGGCATCGATACTGGTTCGTTGCAATGACCAGCTTCATGATTATGTGGAGCATTTGGAGCACGACTACGACTTGCAGCAGAAAGCCGAGGCGGAGGCTTCATTGGGAGCGCCCCAGGCTGAACAACTAGTCAAAGAAGCGGAAGCGTTTCTACGCCAGATGGGCAATTAGCCCTATATACACAATATCCCGCTGACGGGAGCTGGCTCGCGTAGCGAGACTGAGGGTGGTTCTGCTGGCATATTCCAGTGACCACCCTCAGTCAGCTTCGCTGACAGCTCCCGCCGGCGGGAGCACCATTAATATTGAGTCGCCTATCGACCCGTCTTATGCCGCAGCCACCACGGAGGGATCGATGGCCGGCAGCACGCCCACAATCAGCAGCAAGGCGACGACCACAGCCAAACCGATGCGGTAGATGGCGAAGGCCTTATAGGAGAAGTTCGATACGAACTTCAGGAATCCGATGATCACGATGTAGCCGAGTACGAAGCTGATGACCATGGCTACGAGGGTCGGCCCCCAGCCGGGGAACATCGCATCGGTTTTGTAGTTCTTCACGGCCTTGATGGCTTCGAGCAAACCTGAGCCGAACACCGCGGGGATGGCCATCAGGAAGCTCAGACGCACAGCGGCCTCACGCGTGTAGCCCAGTGCGCGACCGACGGTGATGGTGCCGCCGGAGCGGGACACACCAGGAATCAGCGCCATGGACTGGCCCAAACCGAAGAGGAATGCATCACGATACGTCATATCATTCATGGTTTTGTTCTGGCGAGCCTTGGCATCCACCATCCACAGCAGAATGCCGAATACCAACAGCACGGTTACCGTAATCCACAGGTTGCGCAACGAGGTTTCGATGACGTTCTGCAGAGTGAAGCCGAGGATAATAATCGGAATCGAGCCGACGATAATGTTCCAGCCGAGTGTGGCGTAATTGTCGCCGCGGCCCATGCGGGCCTTCCAATCCTTGCCGTTCTTGCCGAACAGGCAGCTGAACCAGTGAGTAAGGATATTGATGATGTCGTGACGGAAATACAGAATCACCGCAAGTTCGGTGCCGATTTGGATGATGGCGGTAAACGCCGCACCGGGATCAGAGCCCAGCATCAAATCGCCGAAAATACGGATATGCGCGCTGGAGGACACCGGGAGATATTCGGTCAGCGCCTGAACGATGCCGAGAATGATCGCTTGGAAAAAATTCATAACCCCTCGTGATTTCTAAGTATTTGATGTGTTATGACGATGAACACCCTACCCAAGGGGGTGTAGAACAACACTAAGAATCGGTAACATCCACGGCTTCTACAATGAAAGTGGATATAGTACGTAAGCGACGAAGGGAGCATTATGGCCACGTATCGCAAAAGCAGGGCATTCGCACCGGAAGGATTCTTCGAATGCGAGGGTCGAGGACTCGAATGGTTGGGAGCGGCTCATGCGCAAGGCGGCCCGCGCGTGGTGCAGGTATACGGCTGGGGCAAGGATTATCTGGATATCGAACGTGTGGGTAGCGCGTCCCCCACGCCTCAGGCGGCACGAGCTTTTGGCGCGGCTCTGGCCCGTATGCATGATGCGGGTGCCAAGTATTTCGGGTCTGCGCCTGACGGATATAACGGCACATGCTATTTCGGACCATTGCAGGACCCGGTGAAAATGGATACCGGCGAGTGGACCGACCCGATCAGCTATTTCGCTGATGGACGTCTGCGCCCGATGATCAACCTTGGTGTGAAACGTGGCGAGCTGGATAAGCGCGATGTCGAGTTGACTGAGCGTGTGATTGAAGCGCTGCCGGATCTGATGGGCCGCGCCGCGGCCGACAAGCCGGCGCGCATCCACGGTGATCTGTGGAGCGGCAATGTGATGTGGACCGCCGATTCCGGGCAGTCCGAGGCCGTGCTCATCGACCCGGCGGCACATGGCGGTCATCGCGAGGAGGATCTGGCTATGCTGCACCTGTTCGGTATGAGCTATCTGAGCGAAATCACCGAGGGCTACCAGTCCGTACATCCATTGAAGGCCGGATGGCAGGAGCGCATCACGCTCTGGCAGCTCTACCCCATCGCCGGCCACTGCGTCTTCTTCGGCGGCGGCTACGTCAACGAATACCGCTCCATGTGCCGCTCCATGCTGAAGTAACAGACTTGGCTCCCCTCTCTGAGGGGAGCCAAGAACGCATCCACTCTCAGCTCAGCGCGTCCTTCAACTTGCGAAGAAACCACCATTCGCAGGAATGGCGTGATTCCAACGTTTTCAAGGGTTTCAGGCGGGCTTCAAAACGTTTTTGCCCACATTTTGCCCACATTCTTCCACGCCCGTCTCCACCTGCACGGCGGCATCGAGCAGACGGGCCACGTCCATAAGGTCGCTGTCGAACAGATCCGCGTACACGTCCAGCGTCATGCTCGCGTTCTTGTGGCCCAGCATCCTCTGCAGGGCCTTGACGTTCGCGCCCGCATGCACGGCCAACGAGGCGGCGGTGTGACGCAGGTCGTGAGGCACCGGCCAATCGTCCCGCTTCCAGCCCAGACGGGTGAGCGTGTGCGTCCACCATCCCGTCTCGCGGGCGAGGCTCTGCTTGCGGATAGGGCCTCCACGCACGTCACGGAACACGCGCTCCTCGTGTTCGCGTTGCTCGCATATCGGTTTGAGCGCGTCCATGACTATGCGGGGCATGGGCACGTCACGGCGTTCGTGGTTCTTCGGGGTGCCCTCGGCCCATTTGGCGTTGACGTATACGAGGTTGCGGCGCACGTGCAGTATGCCGGCGTCGAAGTCGAGATCGCGTCTTTGTAATCCGGCCGCTTCGCCCCATCTCAGCCCGCAGAAGCCCAATAGCAGTATGAGCGCCCGGCGCTCCTCTCCCAGCTTCCGGCAGTTCGACGCTTCGTTGGCGAGTGCCAGCAGTCTGGTAATGGTCAGGTAGATGCGGCGATCCTTGCGTTTGGGGAGTCTCGGCAGTTCGATGCCGTCGCACGGGTTGGAGGAGATGAGCTTGTCCCGCACAGCCATGCTGCATATGCCCTGCATGATCTGGTATGGGCGGCTGACGGATGGTGCGCCGGACTTATCGATTATGCTTCCGACCCATGCCTGGACTTCGGCGTGTGTGATGCTGCCTATCTGCCGTTCTGCCCATTTGGCCTCGCAGTGGCATTTCCATGCGCTGTCCATGTTGGAACCCGAAGTCGCCTTCCAAAACGGCTTCTTTTCGGCAATCCACTGGTCATGCAGCGTGCCTATGCGTTGTTTGCCGCCTTCCGGGTCGATGTAGCTGCCGGTGGCCTTGGCTATGGTGACGTGTTCCGCAGCCCACGTCTCCGCGTCAATCTTGCGGCGGAAGCCCCTCTTGTCGGTTTGCGTGCCGTCGGGTTTCCGATAGCGGACTCGATACCTGTTTTCGCCTTTGGCCGTCCTGTATCTGGTGATGTTCGCCATGATTTTTTCACTCGCTCATACTTGTTTTCGGTTTTAACGTGTTTTAACTGGTATTAATGTGTTTTAATGAGATTTGACGGATAACAGGGAAATTAATAAAATATTCTCTTTACGCCAAAATCGGAAAGGAGACGGCCATGACCATGACCGATACCGGCGTGAAGCCGATTCCGGCATACGTGCCGCCCGAGGACGGCAAGCCACGCAACGCCGTGGACGAGAAATGGATGAAGCTGACCCGCAGCGCCCGCCATTACATGGAACGCAGGGCAAAGGCCCGGAAGGAAACCATCGATGGGTCTGAAGCTCGTCATTGAGCGCGAATGCTCCAGAGACCATCAGACGGCCCTCAGGCAGTTCCTGTGCTGTGAACCTGGAGGCCCCGAATGGGCGATGGACCCGCAACGCTACATACGTGACCTCAGCGTGCGCAAGACCCCGAAGGGGATCATGCGCACGCTTCTTGTCGTATCCGGAGATATTCCCCTGCATGATGACGTGGTCGGCTTCTGCGAATACGGCGTAGCCGTGGAAACGACCGATGAGCATGAGGGCGTCTACCAGATCTCGTATATCGCCACCGCTTTGAAGGTGCGTGGCACACATCTCGGAGACACTCTGCTCTCCTCGGTTATCGTGCGCCTGCGTGACGATGCCTGGCGTTTCAACCGCACGCCACTCGTGCTCACCCAGGTGGATCCGCGCAACAAGCCCAGCATGGACCTGTTCACACGATTCGGATTCATGGACGAGGGGCCGGATCCCGACGACCCGGAATACCATCTGCTGTCCCTGGAGTTTACCCCGCAGGAGCGCGGAAACTACTTCGGCAGCACACTCGCGTTCTTCTGACATTTCGGGTATAGCTCCGCCAGGCCTATCGGCTATGATGGGGAGGCGAAGCATCCTCCTTTCCAATTAAGCAAGCTGGTCGATGTTTCCCGTCCTGCCGGCGTTGCAGCACCGGCAGGACAATTTATTTCTCGCAGGCTACTCCGTCTCCGTCCCTATCGAGCTTCGTCGAATAGCCCGGCTGACCTCGGTAGAGGGGCGCCGCACCTGCTGCCTTTGCGGCGGTGCAGTTCGGATAGTAGGTGTTGGCCTGTTGTTGCTGCTGTGCTTGCTGCTGTTCGGCCTGCTGTTGAGCCTGACGTGCGGCTTCCTCGGCGGCGGCCTGTTGCTGAGCTTCCTGCTCCGCTTGTTGCTTGGCTTGTTCCTCGGCGGCTTTCTTCTCTTCCTCGGCCTTCTGAGCTGCTTCTTCCTCCGCTTTCTTCTTTTCTCCCTCCGCCTTTCTGGCCGCCTCTTCGTCGGCGGCCTTGTTGTGTACTCGAATCACGCCGTTGTTCGCTGACAGAATCTCCCAGTTCGAATAGAGAATGACCGATTTGCCGCTGTCGCTTTCGATCTTGTAGTCCGAGGCGTCATACCCTTCATCGGTCAGAGCGGTGATGGCCTTGTCCAGCATCATGCCTTTTTTGGCTATGTTCGGCAGGTCAGAAGTGTCTCGCTTCACTGTGAGCGTGATAGATGTGGAGGTCTTCTCCTTTTGCCCTGCTTCGGGCGTCTGTTCCTCGACTTTCCATTTCCTGTCTTTACCTTTGGTGTCGGGCGTGACAGTGATGGTTTTGAAGCCTTCCTTTTCGAGGGCAATCTTGGCTTCGAAAACTGTCTGGCCCACGACGTCGGGGATGGCCTTGGACGGTGTGAATATGTAGCCGATGACGCCGATGGTCAGCAGAACGATGATAGTTATTCCCCACCAGCGCTTGTACCATGGTTTCTTCGCGCCGTGTGAACCGTGTCGTCCGTTTCTTCCGCCATTCCCTCCGTCTCGGGGAGGCGTTGTCGGTGTGGCTGGCGGCTGCTGCAGCACTTCGGTCGGTGCCAGTATCTCCATCGGCTGTTCCGACGTGGTGGGCAGCTGCTGCGTTGGGGTTGGGAACGTTGACGGGGTGTATGCCGGTTCCTTTTGGCTGCCCATCGTCGTGTTCTTTCTTCTCGCCTTCTTTGACGGCTTGTCGAGCCTAGTCTCGTAGCTGATGCCGGTGCCGGGGATTATCGGGGTGCCGAACCGTGTGCCGCCTTTGCCTACGGTCACGTGCGGCGCGCCACGCTTGCCCATGGTCACGCTTGTTACTCCGCTTTTGCCGAGGTTCAACCGCAACCCCTTGCCGAGACTTATGCTCTTGCGAATCCTGAATCCCATGGTTCTCTTCCTTCTTTATGCAGCCACGCTGTCGTGCAGCCAGTTTTTGTATGCCCGGATTATCCAGGGCATGACGTTGAGTTCTCGTGCTATGGCACATTCGTCGCCGTCGAAGATAATCTCGGCGGACTGATATTCGAGCTGGTTGACGAGCATGCGTGCGGCCTCCATGTCGGCTCTCCGCTCGGTTGCGGAGTCGCATTTGCATCCTACGTCGTGATGACGGGCATGACTAATCTCATGTGCGAGCACGCACCGGCGTTGGATTGGTGTGAGCCGGTCGCTGATGAGTATGCGATTGTTGGCCGCATCGTAGCCGCCCTCAAGATCTGCCGGCAACGCCAGCTCGTACACGTTGGCCCATTTACTGGCGATGGTCTCCACGTCGATCATGGCATTTCCTCGTATGCTTCCTGCTCACGCTCGATATCACCGTACTTCGCGGCAAGATTAAGAGTGGACGGATCGACGGAATCAGTAGAGATATCTGAAGACTGCTGCGCCTTCAGCATTTCGAATATTTCATTAATGGAATCGCGCTCCTCCTGTGTCATGGACATATATTCTTCGTTTTCGAGTTCGCTGACACGGTCAAGCACCATATTGAGTGCTTGTACTGGAAGACAGTGACTTATTGCGCTAAGCCTGATGAACTCAGACAGTCGGACTGGTGCTTTATTGCCCATTTTTATATCCCGAATACGGCTATAAGTTACTTCACCTTGGGTAAGGTTTTCCATTTCGCGGTACGAAGCGCCCAATTCATCCAGCAAACCAGACAATACGTCTCTTGCCGCGTAGTCGAAAATATCCCATTCAATCTTTGTTGCCATGTGCAAATGTTATCACCTGACAGCAGCTAGAAACGCCGCATAAGAACTGTTGTCACATGACAACACGCCGAAGCGTTTGACTTTATTTGTTGGCAGGTGCCAATATACAAACCATGATTGCATCAGCCAACAACGCAGCTGCTTCGGCCGTGAAGAGCCTCCGAGTAAAAGCCTTGCTCGATGAGGTGCCGAAGACGCATATCGCCTCCAAGGTCGGCCTCAACCGGATGACCGTAGGCAAACACCTCAAGTCGGACGACATGTCCCTAAGCGAGTTCATCAAAACCGCCTTCGCTCTTAACACGAATCCGGCTCAGGTTCTCGCCGAGGCCATCGAATCCACCCAGGCAAAAGAAAAGGCATCCGCCGCCACGGATGCCGAGATCAAATGAAAGAAGGTTCAAATGAACAACACCATTCTAACCGACAACAAGGAAATCGAAACCCTCGACCTCCCCTCATGGTGGAGCGACGACTTTCCCTGCGTGGCAACCTTGCTCAAGACCGGGTTCAAGGGGCACCGTCAGTTGTTCGCGGCTGACGTGGATGTCCTCCCCGGCGTCGGATTCGCGTTCTACGAAGTCCAATGGCTCAGCAAAGACGGGTCTTCCTCCGATGGACCCCTTACGACAATCGTTCCATTCAACAACGTCGAAAGCATTGAACAGGTAGAAACCGTGGAAGCAGAGGACGGTGGTCTCAAATGAGCAACGCATTGCAGACCCTTCGTTTCGAAGATACGGAGGTCACCGCACTGGACTGCAACACCGACGAGCCGGTGTTCGTCGCCAGCCCCATCGCGAAGAAACTCGCATACGAGAGCGCGAAGGACATGTTGCGCAATCTTGACTCCGATGAAAAGGGTAAGCACATTGTGCCCACCCTTGGAGGAGAACAAGAAATGAGCGTCATCACGCTGCCCGGCCTGATCCACGCCTTGAACAATCGCCGCCCCGGCGCAGTCAAGGACGAGGCCACGCGCAACATGGTCATCCGGTTCCAGCGTTGGGTGAACCACGAACTAGTGCCGACCGTAATGCGCAGCGGCAGATACGAGGTGCAGCGTCCGCAACACCTGCTTGAGGCGGCTCACCATGAGCGCATGATGCAAGTCGAACTGTTGAAGGCTTCGCAGGGCATCGTCCACCCGGATTTCCTCGAAGCGAAGACGCGCATCGTGATCGCACGGGAATTGGGGGAACTACCTGAGCTCGACCCGAAGACCCGTCCCCTGTACACACAGGACTATCTACGGGAGAAGAATCTGAGCGCCAAGCAGCTGCGATCGAAGAGTGGCACATTCGGCAAGAAGCTCAAGGCCGCATATCGAGAGCGAAACGGTCGAGACCCACAACGCGCTGATCTGACACTGCCGAACGGTCACATCATTCAGGTCTACGCCTACACGGAAGAAGATCGCCCCTTGTTTGACCGGGCATGGGATGAGCTCAGTCAGAAAGCGGGTGCGTGATGGCCGGCGCTCTCCCCGAGAAAAATCTTCGTCTATCTCTCACCCACCCTATCGTGTCGGACTCTTACAGACATTCCTTCCCCATGGAATTGGTATGTGATCCGAACGATGAGGCCGACCTGTTCCTGACGGTGTTCAAAGCGAAGGTTCCTATGTTCGACTTGTGGTTCGACCTGACGTATTCCACGTTCGACGGGGTGACCGGTTCGTTCTATCCCGATTGGAGCGAATGGACGTTCGGTGACCTGAAGGAAGCGAAGGACGTATTGCACTCCTATCTGGATTCCATCGATGTTCTCCGCGTTTTTTTTGCGGACTACCTGCGGGTATTCGAGTGGGCGTCGACCGTGGACTGGCGCGGCCTGCTCGCCAAGAAGCGTGGTGAATCATGTCCAAGCAGATAGAAGCACAGGACGGTTGGCCCATTGGCAAGGTGGCGGAATTCCTGAATCTTTCGAAGAGCACTCTTTACATCTGGTCTTGCTACGACCGGTGGGGCGGGAAATACCCGCCGGCCCCGAAGCGTATCGGCCGTCGGCTGGTGTGGGATCCACGCGAGGTCATCGACTACCGGAACAACAGGTGCGCCATCACCCGCAAGGAGCTGGTCCATGGCGAATAAGGGTTTCCCGGATTCGAAACCGGGAGAAAAGAGGTGCCGGCGTCGCACTGTCCAAGGTTCACGCCGGCACCAACATCACCAATCACATTGAAAGGAAAACAAGTGATGTCAGGACACAAGATTACCGGAATCCACGCCATCGGCGTCGAGATCCCGAAGGGAATGTCATTCAAGGAGCTCATGGAGCAGCTGCTTGAGGGAGGAGAGGCTGAGTTGGAGAAGGAGTTGGACGAGGAGACGCGCCAGCCGGAAACCGGCAAGTGCGATTGTCCGGCGTGCGATCCAGACAAGGACACCGTGGAGAAAAGATTGTTCCATCCGGTCGATCAGTGGCAGCACGCCGTCGATGTGGCCAGTGACGTGCATGACGCGGCCGGCTCTCTCGAACACGCGCTGTTCGAGCTGGGTGAGAACCAGTTGGCGTTCGATGCGTCGATGATCCTCAGCCAGTCGCTGACCCTGCTGCGTGACATCCAACGCAAGCGCAAGGAGGTTGCGGAATGAGCATCGAAGCATTGCGCAAAAAGAAGCGTATGCGCCGACCCCGGCCGAGGTTAACGGACGGGCAGAAATCGGCCGTGTTGCTGGCTCTCACGTTCGCTGAGGGGTGGCTGGTCGGTTTCGCCGGCACGCACAGTCGCATCCCCAGCCCGGTCGGCACGCCGCAGTGGATGATAACCGGCTCGCTCGCATTGGCGGTCGTATTGCCGCTCATGTTCGTGGGAATCCTGTTGAAGTGGGGTGGCGATGGAACAGCCAAGTGAGTTCACGCTCTGTCTGCCGGGCGACCCGGTGCCGAAGGGGCGTCCCCGCGTCTACAACGGGCACGCGATGACCCCGAAACGCACCGTCAGGGCGGAGGAACGCCTGTTCGCCGAATTCCGGTTGAAATACCCGCAGGCGAAACCATACCAGTGCCCGGTCAGGTTGGAGGCCGAATTCTGGATGTCCCATAGGGGCAGGCCGGATCTCGACAACCTTTTGAAGCTGGTTTTGGACTCGTTGAACGGCGTCGCCTACGTGGATGACGCGCAGGTCGTCGAAAGCCACGCCAGCAAACGGATGCCCGACCTATGGGTCTACGGGTCGAAGGGCCGCTACCGGAAGCGCAAGAGCGGCGACCCGTACACGTGTTGCGGGCATGAGTACGAGCCGCACCTCTATATCAGTATCAAACCGCTCCCGGAATGGGAGCCGGAGGAAAGGAGACAATCATGAAGCAGCCGAAGATGATACAGGAGACGTTGATCGATGACGAGGACCTGTCCGCGGACATCGCCGACCTCGTGCCGGTCTCCTCGAAAATCACGGATGCGGCCGCGACCTACATCGGCAAGGTGTCGAAGAAGTTCGGCGACGAGACGATTGCCGGCGACAAGCTGCGAATCCTGAACAAGACCAGCGAGCTGGCGCAGGAGGTCGTGAAGGCCGGTGCGGCGATCAACCGGCTGCTGCGCAACCCGCGTCAGGCGATGGCCGAACTTGTGGAGGCCGAAGTCAAGCAGCGTGAGCTTGAAAGGCTGGCGGCCCGACCGCCGAAGCATAGGCGTCGCATTCCACGCAACCCACGTTTCCATGGGACCCAGTGCCATGCCTGACCGGCGTCTCTATATGCCGCGTTGCAGGACATGCGGTCCGCTCGGCAGGCCCACCGGCCTGGACGAGGCGGTCACCTGCTGCAACCGGCATACGAATCAGACCAAACATCAGACGGCGTGGTATCCCACCCACGCCCAGATCATCGTGAAAGGCAAATCAAATGACTGCGAATGAAGTATTGCCCCCCGATTTCAAGGAAGTCGAAACCAAGAATCCCGACGAGGGGTTGCGCCAAGGCCTATTCGAAGCTCAGGCGGCGCGCATCGTCGAATTGCAGGCCGAGATCGCCATCCGCCAGGAGGAGGTCGACGAGCTGAAGGCCCGTATCCTCGACTCGCATCCGGCCGGCACCTACCAGGCCGGCAATCTGAAAGTGCAGGTCAAGCCGGGCGCGCGCCGCATCAACGCCGGCACGTTCGAAAAAGCCTATCCTGCCACCAAGTATCCCGGAGCTTACCAGTTGAAGCCAAGGCCGCTCAGCCAGTTGGAGAAGCTGCTGACGTCGGACGCGGTGGCCGATTACGCGATGTCGGGCAAGCCGACGGTGGTGGTCTCATGAGCGCGGAACTGTCCAGCCTGGGCATCGCCCAGATCGTGGAAAGCGCCATCGCCGACTACGACCTGCACGACGAGAACGGCAACGAGCTAACCGACGACCTGTACGTCATCCGTTCGGAGCGCATCGCCGATCTGGGCTTCGAGGTCGCCAAACGCATCCGCAAGGCCACCCATGAATTGGAACAGGGCGGCAAGACCGGTCATTCCATTCATTCGATGACTTTCGGCAGCGTACCGGTAACCATCGCGAAGGACGGCGACCGCACCTACACGCTGCGCTTCGACAACTCGGACGAGGCGGTGGCCATTACACGGCTCAGCAGAACCGCGTTGGCGGACATTAGGAAACAGATCAACGACTTTCTCAAGGAGGTGAAGAACCATGAGCATGAATGATGCCATTCTCGCCGTCGCCCAGGCCCAACAGCAGGGTGACGCGATACCGGTCGACGTGCCGCCCATGACCCAAACGGCACCCGATATGGGCAAGCCGCCCGTCACGCCGAAGACCAAAATCGGCACGATGGAGGAGCCGCAACTGTGGCCGGAGATCCGCCAGCTCATCGAAGCGGATATCGCCAACGCTCCGCGCGAACTGCAGCGTGAGATAGGCCCGTCAGAACTGGGCACGGATTGCGTGCATTGCCTGGCGGCGAAGCTGGCGGGCTGGCCGGAACGCCGTTCGCCGGGCTGGCTGCCGTTCATCGGCACCTGCGTGCACGCCCACTTCGAGCAGATGTTCAACGCGATGGACACGTGGATCGGCCCCAACAGTCAATGGCCGAATGACACTACGAAAAGGTTCGAGGCCGAGAAACGCGTGAGAGTCGGGCATCTGAACGGATTGCACGCTGGCTACCCAGTCACCGGCAGTATCGATTTGTGGGACAAGGAGACCCACAGCACCATCGATTGGAAGATCGTCGGCAACACGACGGTCACCAAGGTCAAAGCGCACGGACCCAGCCAGCAATACCGGGTGCAAGCCAGCCTCTACGGCATGGGACTCACCTATGAGGGCGAACTGGTGGAGCGTAATTGCATCTATTTCCTGCCCCGCAACAAGACCAGTCTGGGTGATGCGTTGCCCTGGGAGACGAGGTTCGACCCGGAGCCCGGCAAATGGGCGTTGGCCCGGGCCCAGCTGCTCGTCAACCTCATGGACATCATCGAGCAGTCCGACGGCGTGGACGTGCGCGACAGCTGGATAAAGCAACTGCCAGCGGCGGGCCCCGACAAGTGCTTCTCATGCAAGGGGCGCGTGTGGCCGGATATGAGCGCGCTTCCCGAGTTCGACGAGAAGCCGTGGCCGGACGTGCCCGACAAATGGCTCCAATTCATCCCCCTAATCGAATCCGAATACCAGTTCACCGAATAACGAAAGGAAACACAATGTTCGGTCAACAACCACAGCAACAGTACGGCTATCCCCAGCAGGGATATCTGCAACAGCAGGCTTACAGCCAGCAGCAGTATGGCGGCTATCAGCCGGCTCCGATGGCTCCGAAGATGAGCGCGGAGCAGATGCTCAACCAGATCGACTCGCAGTCCGGCAAGTCCGCGTTCACGAAGGACAGCATGCCGGGCACGAGGGTGACCGGCATCATCGAGAACGTGACCGCGAACCAGGTGCGTGACTTCCAGACCAAGCAGCCGGCGTTCTGGAACGACGGCTCGCCTCGCCTGCAGGTATTGGTCACCATCGACACCGGCATCATCGACCCGAACGTGGAGGATGATGACGGACGCCGCACCGTCTATATCAAAGGGTGGGGCGTGCAGCGCCGCGCATGGCTGCAGGCATTGCACAACGCCGGTTTGAAGAAGGCCGGTGAGGTCAAACCGGGCGACCGGTTCACGGCCACGTTCACCGGCTACGGGCCGCAGGGCAATCTGCCGCAGCCGCCGAAACTGTTCGAATACGTGATCGAACACCAGTCGCCGGCCGATCTCGCCATGGGCCAGCCCCAGCAGCCCGCACAGCAGCCCCTCCAGCAGCAGCCCCAGCAAAGTTACCCGCAGCAGCAGTACGCCGCACAGCAGGCGGCCCAGGCCCCGAATCAGGGGTATCAGCCGGCCCCAACCGACCCGTGGAACCCGCCCGCACAGCAGGGCCAGCAGCAATCTGTTCAGCCTGTGCAGCTCGGCCAGCAGCAGGTGGATCCGATGAAGGTCAACCAGTTAAAGGCGTTGGGCAAGCCGCCGCAGGAGATCGCCGCCTTGTTGGGCGTGCCGGTCGAAGCGGTGACGGCCGTCACCGACCAGGCGCAGCCGCAGAACCACGGCGGCTCGGAACAGCAATTGGAAACCGGTGAATTCTGATGGACGAACTGCTGAAACACCTGCAGAACCAGTGGCTCGAGCTGATGAAAGACATGGATTCCCTCGCCTCCGATCAGGACGGTTTCCGTGACGTCGACTCGGAAAGCCTCCAGCTCATGAGCGTGAGACTCGTGCTCCTGGGCTGGCACAAGAACAAGGATTCCGACAAGGACTGAGTCCAGTCCCGACCGCCGTAGCCGTATCCAAGCGGCCGGCATGCATGCAAAGGCGTGCACGGCACCACACATATTCACATCACATCAAAGGAGTTTTAAGGATGACCGACATCTACGGATACGCGGCAGCCGCGCCACTGTACCGTGCGGCGGGCTGGATGCAGGTCATCCCCCTGCCCGAGGGACGCAAGACCCCACCACCCAGCGGTTTCACTGGACGCAGCCGCAAACCCGTCACCGACGAGCAGGTGCGGTTCTGGTCGCAGTCGGATCCGACTGCGAACACGGGCATCGTCATCCCCGAAGGCGTATTGGTTCTGGACATCGACGCCGAACAAGGGCACCAGGTCAAGGCGGACGGGGCGAAAGGCATCAGCGAACTCTCTCAGGAACTGGGCATGCTTCCGGCCACGTGGAGCAGCACGGCGCACGGCATCGACAGTCCGGCACGCCACCTGTTCTACAAGGTGCCCGAAGGGCTCGCGTGGAAGGGCGGCGCCATCGAGGGCGTCGACATCCTGCAGCCCGGCCACAGGTATTCCGTCGTATGGCCAAGCATCCACCCCTCCGGCGAAATGTACTGTTGGTACACACCCAGCGGCTCGACCACCAGCCAGATCCCCCATATCAGCGATCTGGCTACCCTGCCGTGGAAATGGGTGGATTATCTGCGCAAACCGGAGCATACGACGCCGAGACCAACTTCTAATACCCTGATTTCTCCCGAAACCGGCACATACGACGCCCGCATGTGCAAGGCCATCAACACGTTTTTACACAAAACACTGTCAAACCCGGCCAGCAAAGGCTCAAGGCACGACACCACCCTGCAGGCCGTATGGGCGCTCGTCAACTTCGCGCAGGAAGGCCACCGGGGCGCGCTCGACGCCATCAGCCAGCTCAAACCACGATTCATCCAAGAGGTCGCCCCCGACCGTCAGGGCAAGGAACGCGAGGCCGCACGCGAATGGGCCAGCATTCTCAGCGGCGCGATGGAGAAGGTCAACGGCGTACAAGCGCACGCGGACCCATGCGGGCAGTCGAAGATAGAACGCATGACGCCCGGCGAGTTCAACGAACTCACCCAAAACACGATTGCGAATCAAATGAGGGAAAGTTATCCGCAAGCAGTTCAAAACACTGAAACAATGCCGGTTCAAGCCGGTTCAACACCCGTCGCGCCGGTTCAAAACGGTTCCACGGAAAGTCACGAGGCAAACAAGACCGCCTCCCCCAGCTGGCAATTCGAAGACCTCGCCCAGTTGGCATCCGGCATTGAACTGCCTCCCACCCCCACCGTGTTCCAGCGCGAGGACGGGCAAGGATTGTTCTACCGTGGCGCGGTCAACGACCTGCACGGCGAACCCGGCTGCGGCAAAAGCATGATCGCCCAAATCGCCACCGCGCAGGAATTGAAGGCAGACCGTGACGTCATCTACATCGACTACGAGGATTCCGCACGCAACGTGGTCAAACGCCTCCTGCTGCTCGGCGTATCCGGCGAACAGATCATCGGTCACCTGCACTACGTGCGCCCGTCCGCGAAGCCCAGCAGCCCCACCAGCCTCGGCGGCTGGCGCGAAACCCTCGACTACGCCGATACCGCCACGCTCGCCATCATCGACGGCGTCACCAGCTGCCTCGCCTACGCAGGCCTCGACAGCAACAGCGGCGACGACATCGCAGCCTGGTACAACACCATGCCCCGACTCATCTCGGCATGCGGGCCAGCGGTCGTACTCATCGACCACGTCGTCAAAAGCAAGGACAACCGGGGCCGCTACGCCGGCGGCAGCATGCAGAAACTCGCCCTCATCGACGGCATCAGCTACTCGGTGGACATGACCAAACCAGTCGGCAAGGGCGTGCGCGGCACCATCGTCATCAAATCAGGCAAGGACCGCATCAGCGAGATCGAGGAGCATTGCGCCGTCAGCTGGAGCAGCAACGGCAGCCACCTGCGCGAAGCCGCCCGCATCGAAATCAACAGCACGGATCCGAAACTCATGCGCGTCACCATCGCACGACCCAACATGATGCCCAGCGAAGACCGGCAGACGAAACGCGACGACTTCCGACCCACCGGACTGATGGAACGCATCAGCCGCATGCTGGAGGACTCACTCGAAGAACCGAACCAGTCCGAACTGTTCAAGGCACTGAAGGAAGACGGTTCCGGAGCGCGTACCGCCGTCATGAGCAAAGCCGTGAGTCTGCTCCTGCAGGAGGGTTTCGTCTCGAACCGCTCTGGACGCAACAATCGTTCGATATTCAAATCCGTCCGACCGTACCGGCAGATAGACGACCCGAAATCCGACGCCTATGTGGACCGTATGAGCAGGGAGGAGGCGAGTGAATTGGATGACGAAAACCACCTCGAAATCTAGTTTTTCCCGTTTTTCCCAGTTTTTCCGAGTTTTTCCCGGAAAAACTGAACCATCGAGTCTAGTTTTTCCCCACACTCCCCGGACACACTACGTGTGTGTCCGGGTGTGGGAAAAACTACGGCTCGCCCCTCCGGAAAGACCAAAAACACCTCTCAACGACACTAGATTTTCCCAAACCAAAGGAGCCCAAAATGTCACTCACATTCAGAGAGCAAATCGAAGAGACCGCATGGGAACTCGGCAACGGCGAAGGTACAGTGCCCGAGTTGCGTCAGCGGTTCGACGACAATCCCGACACTCCGAACTTCGACCCGGCCAAGGCATTGGAGATGCTGCACATCCTCCAAATCGTCAACTACAAGCAAGTCCCTCAGCATCGAGGCAGACCAGCCCGCAGCCATTTCCTAAAACAATCCGAATACTCGGTGCTCGATTTTGACATTCCGAAGCCAATCCCCAAGGACGAGCGGGAACGACAGACGCGGATTCAGTGGGCCAAGGACTTTCGAACCATCGCCGACTGGCTCGACGCGAACTGTTACACGACCGAAAGCGAGGAATCATGAGCCGACGATGCGACCCGCACGGCCCCGGCTGCTACTACCGTTGCCCAATCTGCAGCCAATGGTGGTGCTACGACCCACGAACCGAATTATGGGAGCCGGTTAGCACTCTCGTAATGTTCCTTTCACACCACTCCGTATGGAAACAGGAACATGAGCACAGGAAGGCGAATCATGGCCGAACCGATTGACGTCATCCAGCAGGCGCTCAACGCATTGGCGGTAGCGGGCTTGGGCAATGACAGCCCGGCCGAGGCGTTCGTCATCGGCTACCAGGCCGGATGGCAGCAGGCAATCGACCTGTGCATCGAAATCGAAACACAACTCAACAAGGAGGATCTCAAAAATGCGCAGGCATGAGAAATGGAGCGTGGAGTCCACCATCGAGCTCGCTTTCGTCATCGTCAGCGTCATCATCGGCGGGATGGTGCTGGCCGTCATCAGCATCACCGCCGCCGCTACCATAAACCCGACGCCGGAACAGACCATCATCCAGAAAGTCGAAACCACCGGTGACGTCAAACGTCTATGCGTCGAAGCTCGCACCGGCGAACACATCGAAGCCATGAGCTGCGAGCTTATCGACCAGCAATCAGGAGGCGTCATGCGATGAGCGACGGCAAGCGGAGGGCCAGTGAGCGCAAACCATCCTGGCTTCGCGCGTTCGTTCCGAAATCGAGCCCCCTTGTGGTCACTGTCTGCGAGGGGTGCGGCCTGTACGTCATCGAGGATCGGGAAACCGTGTGGGAGTCGTGGGATTACGGGTGTGTGGCGGGTGACGACCTGACCGTGGCGATAATTCTCGGCCGGCCGTTGACCCGCGTCACGTGGCTTCCCTCCGTCGGCCACCCGCTGCTCCGTAGCACCTGCGGAGATGCAGGCATCAGACCGGACGGCCAGTATCTGGCCATGCACATGTGTCATCTCGCCCGGATAAGCGTCAAACCGTTCAAACCGCCGAAACGGGAACGCCCGCCAGGCAAGCCATGGGGCGGGCCGAAACTGTCGAAGCAGGAGATAGCCGAATTCAAACGCATATGGAATATGCCATACAGCCGGCTCAAATACGAGAAAGCCCCAACCATGGTCGGCCAGGGCGATGAGAAGCAAACATTATTCTAGCCGACCAGCCGGAAGGGGCCAACGTGAACTGCCAGAACTGCAAAACGATAACCGAAGGGGGATATTCACTGTGCGAGACGTGCGAACTGCGTTTCGCCGGCACGCTCCTGCGACTGGCGCGCGACGTCACGCCGTTGCATGACTCGTTGGACGCGACCCTGCATCCGGGCGGGCATTCGCCCACGCGAATCCAGACGGCCACTCCCCCGACTCCAATCAGGCTCGACGTGCTCGATCTGATCGACATGCTCGACGCCACGGCCCGTGAACTATGGCGTTGCCTCGACGGCATCGACGCCTTGGACTGGCGCAAAGACAAACGCAACGAGGATCTGAAGGCCACGCTCATCGCATGCGCAGGCCACCCCAGGCTCGCCACGTTCGCGGACGCGGGCTTCTACATGCACGTCGTTGACGGCATCGCCCGCAAAGTCGATGCTGCGCTGGACCCGCCGGAGCAACGCCGCGAGATAGGAACCTGCGAACTATGCGAGACCATGCTCACCGCAGGCCCCAGTGACCAGTGGGTCACCTGCCCCGTGTGCGGGAGGGAACAGCGAGCGCAGACGGTTAAACTGTGTAGGCTCAAGACGTTGTGTTGGGATGATTCCAGGCGCGGGTCTGCGGCCGAGATAGCCAAGGCGTTCACGGACGCGGGGATCACGCTCAAACGCAACACCGTCAACGTGTGGCGCAAACGCGGCAAACTCGATGTCACACCGGAGGGAATCGCCTACAGCAGCGTCTACAGGCTTGCCATCAGCGGCGAACCCGTGGACGAGCTGCCGGACGAAAAGGCCAAACCGTCCGACGAACTTGACAAATGACTGACTGTCACCGATGATTGCAATGGCAGAAGTGTCGAAAAACCCAGCTCACGTGGCTGGGTTTTCGTGTATCTGCCCACATTGCATGGGCTGAGAGTACTCCGCCGGCAGCGTCCAAAGCTCCGGTGCTAGTCAGCCCGCCACGGCTTGCGTACGGTAGAGGCCTAACCGGTCGCGCTGGGATAGCGTGACAGCCAGCAAACACGACAACTGGATCGCGAATTCGAATCCCGTCCAAGCCACCGAACACATCACAGTCCGACAAGGAGCGTCGCATGGCACAGCCCATCAACATCGATATCGACGAGCAATGGATCCGTGACCGGTTCGCGAACATGCTCATCGACATGGCCGAGGAACTCAGCCCCGGAATCACTACGGATGCTCCTTTACTTTCCAAGCGAGTGGAAGGTGGATGCGACATTGGCTCCGTCTGCTGTCCATCAATTACGGGGCCGATGATCGCCAGTGGAAGACCTAAGTGAAGATGTCTCGCAATCCCATCCAGGAAACACCTGTTCAAACGTCACCGACTGTTTGATGAACCGTCTGACGATACCCACGACCTTCTTCTTGACCTCGGTTTCGTCCGCGATGCCGTAAAAGCAATGACACATCTCCTCCATGACCGCAAAGCAGGGGATGTCCGGATCATTATCGGCGATCTCACGCCATTGACGCAGCGGGAACACAAGCATTGATTTCGTCATGCCCAATTCATCGCCGTCGAGCGACATCGACAGGGTGAAACCGGGAATGAATGCCAGAAGCGCCCGATTGCGAATGACGGGTTTCTCGTAGGCGAATTGCTGCGCCGTGACCGTCAGGGCAAGGTTGATCGCCTTAGTTTCGTAATCCCGTAACTTCGCGGTGCACCGAACGTCGATGCGGTCGGCGAGACTCTCCGGCACAACGATTCCCTCCGTCGTCGGCATAGCGCCTTTAATTTTCATGATGCTCCTTCCTTGGCCTTCCACCGCCGACGCCGCGTCCGGGACGCTGCGCGTTCCACTTGTCTATCGTCTCCGGGAGCCAGCCGCGAGTGCGGCCTATGGTCGCGTCGGGTTCGGGGAGTTTGAGGTTGAGCAGGCCGCCGCTGGTGATGCCGAGGCGTTCGGCGACCTGCTTGACGCCGAGATATTCAGTCGTCATTGTCGCCCCTTCTGTCCATGAGGAGTGTGGCGATGCTCCAGATGCCCGCGGCGAGTCCGAACAGTCCGGCCTGCCATGGTTTTCCGGCGAAGCCGAGCGTAGCCGACGTCAGGCCGCATATGATGCCGCATGCCGCGAATATGGTGCTTGTCTTCATAGTGGTCATGAAATAGGATGGAACCGGAGGGTTCCGGGCAATAGGAGTGCTCGGAACCCTCTTGTCATCTGCCGTGCCTAGGCGGCCTTCTGAGCGAGATGACCAGCGCCGCCAGTGCGATGATGTTGCTCACCACCGAGCTGATGGCGCTTACGATGTCCGTCCATTTCATGTTCACCTCCTTTCATTGGGCGATATAACTATAGTAACATAATATCTATAGTTTTGCAAGTCGAATGAACGCAACATGCCGAAAGGTAGACGATTCATGGTCGGACGGACACGCAAGACCACACGCCAATTCGAGAAGGACAAGGCCGTATTCTTCGCCCAATGCAAGGCGAGCCATGCAGTCTGCTGGCTCTGCGGAATGCCCATCGACTACGAGTCGACGAAGAACACGAGCGATGACTCATTCAATCTGGATCACCTCTATCCCGTCTCGAAGCACCCCGAACTCCAATTCGACCCAGCAGGCTTCAAACCAAGCCATACCAGCTGCAACAGACTCAGAAGCAACCAAGACCCACCAACACCAATCGGCACACTCTCAAGGCCATGGATAACAACAGCATGAGCAAGGAGGCAATGATGCTACAGCAGCCAGCCACACTAGAGCTCACCGCCGCAATCAACGACAAGACATTCCCAATCGGCTCATTCACCGTCAACATCCCAATCAACGTCACCCACAACGAAGTCAACACCGACAAAGTCGGAGACACATACACCACACTCATCACACCCAAGCCACCAAACACAGACGAACTCATCACACGATTCACAAACGCAATCAAAGCATTCAAAACAGCATTCGAAACCAACCCCGACGGGATAGGGGCGGTGAAATCCTGAAAACCAACGAAGAACGCAAGACGTCCCGCGTGGTTGCTCTTCCTCTCCCCGACGGACGAAATTGACCGGGGGTCGCGCGCGCGATTGCAGATTCGAGGTGAAGCATGTCGGTGAAATTCCCGAGTCATAATGTGGCGGATGCTTTGGAGCGCTCATTGAAGAACGCCGATGGGCTGAAGGCCGTGAATTCCGCAGTGGTCGCGGCCGCCCGCGTACTGGCTGTTCGGATTGACTTCCTGAGTGTCACCGGATTCGTTGACGAGAACGGGAAGATCGACAATGTGACTCTGCCGACTTTCCTGAAATACTGCCAGTCTCTCGGATTGACCTTGGACGCTCCAGCGAAGGTCGGGCGTCCGGCCAGGCAGAAGCCCGAAGTCAGGGCTGAGGAAGCGAAGAGCGACAAGGTTATCGCGATGGATGATTTCATGAAGCGTTTCGGCTGATTGGAGGGTCTGATGGCGTCGGAAGATTTGAGTGTTTTCGGTGCCATTGATGATGAGAGGCATGGCGTGACCTTGCCGCGTATCTTCACGCCGCCACTCAGGCCGTTGACCAAGGAGACCTCGAATGGTTTCGCGGTGATCGCGTTCGCGGAGATCATGCTGCACGTGCATTTGTATCCGTGGCAGCAGTGGCTGCTCGTCCATGCGCTTGAACTGCTTGAGGATGGTTCGTATCGTTTCCGCAAGGTGATTGTGCTTGTCGCCCGCCAGAACGGCAAGACCACGCTGATGGGCGTTCTGGCCGCATGGTGGCTGTTCGTGGACTCCAACAAGCATCCCGACCGAGTGCCGCCGGTGAAGTTCCTCGTGGTCGGTGCCGCGCAGACGCTGGACAATGCGAAAGGCCCGTACAATCAGGTCAAGGAATGGTGCAATCCTGCTCCGGCGACCGATGAGGAAGAGGATCTGGTGATTCCCGATCTCGCCGCGATGACGCAGAAATTCGTCAACACGAACGGCGAGGAAGCGATCATCACCCGCTCGAAAGCCCGGTATATCGTCCGCGCGGACAAGAACATTCGAGCGAAGAGCGCTGCCCGTGTGGTGTTCGATGAGCTTCGTGAACAGCATAATGACGATGGCTGGAATGCCGTCAGTCAGACCACGAAGGCAGTCTGGTCGAGCCAGTTGTGGGGCATTTCGAACGCTGGCGACTATCGTAGCGTCGCGCTTCGCAAGCAGGTGGACAAGGGCCGCAAGCTTGTTGACGAGTGGACTCGTCTGAGCGCCGACGGTGGCAATCCGGCCGCCGTGTTCCTGTCCGGCGAGCAGGATGGCTCTTTCGGCTATTTCGAGTGGAGCGCTCCGGACAAGTGTCCGGTGGATGATGCCGACGCCATCCGTCAGGCGAATCCGTCGCTCGGCTATGGGCCGATGACCGTCATGTCGGTTCGGTCCGACATTGATGGCATGACCGAGGCCGCTTTCCGTACCGAGGTCCTGTGCCAGTGGGTCACGGCTGACATCATTCCTTTCATCAACCCGAAAATGTGGGCCAGTGGCATCGACTCGCGTTCCACGATCCCAGACGATAGTCGTGTCGTCCTGTCCGCGGACACGAGCGCGGACAGGAAGACCACGTATGTGGCCGCTGCCGGAATGCGTGCGGACGGGTTGCCGCACGTGGAGCTGATAGCTCGCCGTGACGGCATGCTGTGGGTGCCGCACTTTTTGGATTTGCTTCGTGAGAGCTGGCCGGGCATTTGTGAGATTGCGGTGCAGTCGAAGGGTTGTCCGGCAGTCGATTTCATCGACCCTTTGACTGAAAAAGGTTGGACGGTGCATCTCATCGAAGGATTCCGTCTGGGCGCGTGCTGTGGCCGTTTCCTGGACCGTGTGCGCGAGGGCAAGCTGCGGCACCTTCCGCAGCCCGCCATCGAACAGCAGGTTTCCGTGGCCGTGTCCCGGCGTCTTGGCGAGGTCGAGGTGTGGGACAGGACGAAATCAGCATTGCAGATTTCCGGCTTGGTGGCCGAATCGCAGGCATTGTATGCGCTTGAGACCATGCAGGTCGAAGCGGAAACACCGAAATACGCGCCGAGCGTGACCCATTTCGCAGTCGTGTGACCCAGTGAGGAGGTTTCATGGGGTTCTTTTCCAGATGGCTCAAGAAAAGCCCGGTATCCGTGGCCCAGAAGTTCTCCGAATCGCCAGTCAACATTTCGCAGGTCGCGCAGTTGCCAATCGACTGGTTCGGCGCCGGAGTCTACGAGCGAGAGGCGGCGGTGCGTACCGTCATCGACCATATCGCGCGGAACATCGCCAGCATGCCGTTCAAGGTCTACACTCGCCAGCCTGACGGTGACCGTGTGGAGGACACGACAAGCCATTTGGCGCAGTTGATGGCAAAGCCGAGCGTTCTCCCTGGCATGACACGCTACCGATTCTTCTACTCGCTGCTCTGCGATGGCCTGCTCAATGACCGATGGCTTTGCCTGCTCGATGCCGACAAGCAGTCCGGTCGATTATGGTTGCGGCGTATTCCGGTGCAGAATTTCACGCTTTCCGGCAACACTCTTGATGAGATTACCGGCGTGCAGATCAGTACCGGCCAGCCGGAAGGAAGCCAGTATTTCAAGCTTCCCGACCCGCAGATTCTGCTGGACGTTGGCTACAGCACGTCCGGCATCGGCGGCTCTCCGGTATCCGGCACTCTCGCCCCGCTTCTGGCGGAGGCGCGTGAGATGGCCGAATATCGCCGTGCGATTGCCAAGAACGGCGGCCAGATTCCGGCATACATCGCTCGGCCGAAGGAGATGCCGTGGCCGTCGCAGGAGGCTCAGGACGAATTCGTGCAGGGAATGCGCAACTACAAAGCCGGCGGCAATCTCGCCGGCGGATGGCCACTGCTCAACGACGGCATGGAAATCAAAACCGTGGACGCCTTCAAGCCGATTGATATGCAGGACATCGACGCGAGAGACAAGATTCGCATCGACGTGGCCAACGCATTCCATATCGCGCCGGAGAATCTTGGCTTTCGCAGTGGCACGAATTCCAACATCGGAGCCTTCAAGGAGCAGATGTGGAACGTGGAGCTCATGCCGTACATCGTGGCTTTCGAACAGTCGCTCAATCTGCTTCTGCCTGACGCGCTCGGACAGCCGGACGCCTACATCGAAGCGAACGTTGACGCGAAGCTGCGCGGCACGTTCTCCGAACAGTATCAGGCGCTCAGCACGGCCACGGGGCGTAGTTTCATGACCACGAACGAGGCACGGCGCATCCTCAACTATCCGAAGCTTGATGGTGGCGACGAATTGGTGACGCCACTGAACGTGGCAACCGGCGGACAGCCCAGCCCGCAGGACGGCGGCAGGACGCAGAACGCGCAACAGAACAATCCAGTGAACGGAGAAGGACAGTGAATCTCAAACAGCTCAGATTCAACGTGAAATCCTTGGATGATTCCGCAGGCGAAGGCGTTTTCAGCGGCTACGCCAGCACTTTCGGCAACAAGGATCTGCAGGGTGACGTGATCGCCAAGGGCGCTTTCGCGGAGACCTTGGCGAAGGATTACGACGGCGGAGCCGGCATCCCGATCCATTGGAACCATCAGGACGGCAAGCCGACCGACATCATCGGACGCACCTTGAGCGCCGTGGAGGACGAGAAGGGCCTGCTCATCTCGGCCCAGCTCGACATCGAGGATAATCCGACCGCACAGCAGGCTTACGACCTGCTCAAGGATGGCAGGGTTCATCAGATGAGCATCGGCTTCGTGCCGACGAAGACCGCTTGGATCACGGAAAAGGGCGATGGCCCGTGGGGTGGCCATTCCGAATTCCAGCAGATCAAGCTTTTCGAGATCAGCGTGGTGCCGGTGGCCGCGAACCAGCAGGCCGAGATTCTGGCCGTGAAGTCAGGTCGCGCCATCAGCTCCGCCAATGAGGAGAAGCTTCGTGCTGCATTTGCGTCGCTGAGCGAGGTGTTGGAAGGCATTGATTCCGACAATTCCAGCGCTTCCGACGAAAATAAGCCGGATGATTCCAAGACCGGCGAGAAACAGGACGATAAGAAGCTTGCCCCTGATAAGGGTAGGGACGCGGAGGCCGAGAAGGCCGAGCGTCTGAATGTAATCAAATCCGCCCGTGAACTGGTCACTGGCGGCAAGGACAACAAGGAGACCAAATGAGTTTCAATGATCGTCTCGCCAAGACCAAGGCCGCCATCGAAGCGGTGCTTGCCAAGGGCGAGGATAATCTCGACGCTTCCGACATCGAGAAGCTGAAGGGTCTGAACGCCGAGGCGCACGAATTGCAGGATTCCATCGAAACGGTGGATGCGGTGCATAAGCGTTTCGCGGGATTGACCGACAATCTGGCGGACACCCAGAAGAGCGGAGCCGCATCCGGCGAATCTCTTGGCGATTTCGTCGTGAAGAACATCGGCGAACAGCTGGCGAAGATAAAGGGAGTGTCGGGAGCGTCAATCGCAGCACCGGAATGGGCTCCGCGCCGCAAGGCCAACACTGACACGCAGGTTACCGGCGGACCGTCCGGCGTGTACGGCTCCCTGCTGACCTACGTGGACCCGAATTTCGTCCAGGCTTACCGTCGTCCGACCATCACCAATCTATTCGGTGTCGGCGCGATGAGCGGACAGGCCATCATCTACTACGTGGAAGGCGAAAAGGAAGGCGATTTCAAAACCGTCGGCGAAGGCGAGAAATTCAGCCAGATCCATTACGCGGACGCGACAGAACACACCGACGCTTTGTCCACCATCGCTGGATTCATCAAGGAATCCAACGACATGATCACCGACCTCGAATTCCTGAAGTCCGACATCGATGGACGCCTGCTCTACGATCTGAGCATCGTCGAGGAGAAGCAGTTGCTCAACGGCGATGGCGCCGGCAAGAACATCACGGGCCTGCTTAATCGTGAAGGCATTCAGACCTACACGGCTACCGACGCCGGCAATGACGTTGCCGTCCTGCACGCGCAGTCGATGATCTCCACCACGACCGGCATGATGCCGGATGCCCTTGTCATCAATCCGACAGACTATGAGGCCATTCGATTGAAGAAGGACAATGATGGCAATTTCATCGGCGGTGGACCGTTCTATGGCGTGAATGGTGGCGCGCTGACCATCACTCCGCGCCTCTGGGGTCTGGACACCGTGGTGACTCCCGCTGTCGACGCCGGCACAGCCATCGTCGGCTCCTTTAAGGGCGCTGCCACCTTCTATCGCAAGGGCGGCGTGACAGTTGAGGCCACCAATTCCAATGACACCGACTTCATTTCCGATCTGGTGACCATTCGCGCCAAGGAGCGTGTGGCTTTGGCCGTGCGCAAGCCGAAGGCTTTCGTCAAGCTGACCCTTAAGTAAGGAGACGTGATATGGCTCGACAGTTTCGAGTGATTCCAGCCTCGGCGGCGAAGCTTGACCCGAATGCCAACGTGGCCGATGTGGTCTTCGTCGGTTCCAACGGCAAGCCGACCGATATTGGCAGCGCTGCAGTGAAGCCTGCAACGCATGTGGCTTTGGCCGCCGGCGCCACACCAACCAAGAGCGAATTCGACGCCCTGGTCAATTCTCTGATTGCGGCTGGCCTGATGGCTGCAGAGTAAGCGTGGAGGTCGGCATGAGTGATGTGAATGTGATTCCCGACATGATTGCCGACCCTTCGGCCTTCGAGGATGACACCGAGTTCCGGCTTAAGGCCGCGCAGGCGGCCATCCGCCGCGAATGTGGCTGGCATGTCATGCCGAACGCGGCATTGACGGGGACGCTGAACACTCGCTGCGGCACGGTTATTCGACTGCCCGCCCGTCATGTGACGAGCATCGAATCCTTGACCGACCGCGACGGCAACAAGCTGGCTTACGCCTATGACCCTGAGACGGGTCTTGTGGAGTCGCTTTCCGGTGGCTTCCCGGTCGGCATCGCGGCCATCCATTATTCGATCCATGCCGGATACGACGATGCGCCGGACGTGCAGCAGGTGCTCATCAGTGCCGCGAAGCGAGCTGGCATGAGCCCGGTCGGGCTCGTCACCTCGCAGTCCACGAACGGTTCCAGCGCGAGTTTCGACGTGGTGTCGCTCATGCAGGAGGAGAAGGACAGGCTCAAACCCTACCGGCTTGGAGGGTTGCCGTGAGCCTGCTTGACGATCTGAACTCCGCTGTCGGCGTTTTCTCCATGGCTGGGGCCACTCGCTTCATCCGATTGCGTGCCAAACGCAAGGCCAATCCGTACAATCCGGCGCAGCACGAGCCGGACTGGAGCGTGCCTCCGGACGAGCTCGCCATCATGGGCGCCCTCGCCTCCAGCTCCAGCATGCGCACACCGGGCACGCTCGACACTCAGACCGCATCCACGGCATACCTCACCATCCCAGACCCGGGCGCCGACGTGAAAATCGGCGACCGGATCCGCGCCGACCCCGACGACGGGCGCTTGTGGGAAGTCGACGGATTCCCCTCGAAGGATGCGAACGCGTTCACGGGGTGGCGTCCGACCTTGGAATGCCATCTGACGGAAAGAAAGGGCTGAACAAATGGCGAAAAGCAGGATATCGGTCGACTTCAACCCGAAATTCTTCGACGCGATCCTCAACAGCGCGGGAGTCAAGGCGCTCACTACGCTGGCCGCAAACAGGGCACTCGCCTACGCGAAGGCGTCCGCTCCGGTTGAAACCGGCGCGTACCGCGACGGACTTGGTATAGAGGAGGTCAAAAGGGAGCACCGAACGACCGTCATGGTCGTCGGCCACGATCCGAAGACCCTGATCGTGGAGGCGCAGACCGGCAATCTGGCCAAGGCGCTGAAGAAGGCGAGGGTCTGATGGCAAGCGTTATCCCACCAGACCTTGAGCTGTTCCTCACCGGCTGGCTTCGCTCCAATATCACGGACGTCGCAGGCCTGCAGGTCGGAAACCGTATCCCGGACGATTACGACGGCTCCTATCCGCTCGTGGTCGTGCGTGATGACGGCGGCACGCAATCCGCCGACCGTGTGACGTTCGACAGGTCGATAGGCGTCAACGTGCTCGGATGGACGCGCAACGACACGAAACCATGCCGCGATCTGGCGGCCCGCGTGTACGGCGTGCTGACCGGCGAGCCCGGCATCCTCATCGGATTCGCCGAAGGCAGCCGCATCTGCGCCGTCGTGTCTGACGGATGCAACGGCCCGTACCCGGTCGGCGAGGACGCGGCATGGTGCCGCTACTACATGACCGTCGAATATTCGACGGCCGGAATCAGACAACCATAGAAAGGAAACGCCATGGCCAAAGACAGTCAGGGCATGGATCTGGGACAGGTGGAGGCGCTCGTCACCGCAGCCATCATGATCGTCCCGTACTCCACCGAAAACAGGATCACGCCGGAAATGATCGCACCCAGCAAGGCGACGACGGAACTTCCGGCCGCATACAATCGGTCGACCGCATGCATCGGACTCGTCAAGTCCGACGGCGGCAATCAGGATTCGCGCGACGGCGACGACCCGCTGGAGTTTTTGCAGGACGGGTACAAGAAGCTGCCGTTGGCGACCAGCCTCACGCAGACTTTCAGCCCGGCTGAAAACAATGCGCTGACCCGCAAGATCACCATCGGCAAGCCGGACTCCAATGGCGTCTACCACGTGGCCGACATCATCCAGGATGCGAAATGGATGGTGTACGAGGAGGAGACGTTCGACACCGGGCGTGTCCACCGTCGTGCCGGCGTCGTGCAGGTCACCGGCAACGAGCCGGACCAGCAGGAGCGTGGCTCGGTCACAGGCCGCGAGCTCACCGTCGAATGGATGAAGGACCCGCTGTATGTGGATGCGGAGCATCCGAACACCCGCTGGATCGAAAGCTGGTACGACCCAAAAGCGTGACGGCGGTGGCCGTGACTTCGGCTGACGGCAATACGAGGCCGTCGGTCGTCCAAGGCGCGAAGCTCGCGCTCAAGGCCGTCGCCACCCATGTGGACGAGACCACCGTGGACGTGACCGGACAGGCCACGTTCAAATCCAAGGACGCGGGCGTGGCGACCGTCGATGGCGGCACGCTCACCGCCGTCAAGGCCGGAAGCGCGAGGATCAACGCCACCTATGGCGGCGTGACCTCACCCGATCTGACGGTCACCGTCACCGCACGCGCCGCCTGACCGGCGGACGAAAATCTTCCCGGACCGCCCATCTCGCCTGTCTGCGCGGTCCGGGAACCCTTTTTACCGCAGGCAGGCGAAAAGCAGATAGGACAAGACAATGACCTCCACTTCCACCGACTTCAAGCCGACCGTCGAGGATTTCGACCAGTGGACGGAAAAAAACGACGAGGAGGCGTTCGCCTCCATCGCGCAAAACTACAAGGTGCGCCACATCATCAAAGGCGATGTGTATTGGGCGCTCGTGCCCGGCGGACGCACGTACAAGCTCCCATTGTCGATGAGCATCGACGATTTCACCCGATTGTCGAACACGTCCGATGACACGGAAAGCGTGGAACAGCTCAAACGCATTCTGAGCGCCTTCGCAGGCGACAAACAGGCGAAAGCGCTGAACGGCGAACCGGTGCAGGTCGTGTTCAACCTCCTGTCCGACTATGGCGACGCGGTGGTGCGCGCGCAGGGCACCTCACTGGGAAAATCCAATGGTTCGCCCGCCAGCTCGCCGACCACGGGAGCGTGATCCGAGCCGATTTCACGACGCATGGGTGGAGTCTGCAGGCCGATCTTGGCGGCAGGCTCCGCTACGGCGACGCGATAGCGCTCCTCGAACAGATTATCGGCGATCCGTCGACCTACACGGGCGCGGAAATCAACGGCTTGGATTATCCGGCCCGGTGGGGTGAGATACCGGTCGTCTACGCGCTTGGCAGCGACGAGTATCCTAAACCTTTCGATTCTCTTGCGAAACGATTGCGGGCTGACAGGGAGAAGGCCGAACGTGAGCGGCTGCGCGAACAGACCAAGGGCATGAGCCCGGTATTCCAGACGCTCTACGAGGACTGATTTTTTGGACAAAACTGAATAGTGGAGGTGCCGCATGGCGTTCGGCAGCGAACTCGGTTCCGCGCACATCAGCGTTTTCCCGTCGATGAGGGGTTTCCGCAGCGCGGTCAACAAGGAGGTCGGCGCGAGCGGCAAGGCCGCGTCGAAGACCTTCGATTCGAACATGAACGGCGGCAAAAGCGGTGGACTGTTCGGACGCGCGTTCAAAAACGGTTTCAAGCAGTCGGCGAACGATTTCAGCGCGGACGTGTTGAAATCCTATGAGCGTGACGTGGCGAAATCCACGGCCGCATACCGTCAGGCCATGCTCCAGCAGAAGGCGGCGGCGAATCAGGTGCGTGCCGCCGAGGAAAGCGTCGCCAATGCCGTCGCCAAGCATGGTGAGGGCAGCACGCAGGCCGAGGCCGCGACCATCAGGCTCGAACAGGCCCGGCTGAAGCTGTCCACCATGACCGACCGCGCCACGCAGGCCGAGAACCGGTTGAAGGACGCGCAGAAGGCGCTCAAGGACGCGCAGGACAATCTCGCCGCCAGCAGCGAGAAGACAGCCGGTTCGCTCGGAGCGGCGTTCAAGAATCTTGGCGCGACCATCGTCCAGCCGGTCTCCGGCGCGTTCGGACGGGTCAAAAACGCGGCAACGTCGGCGTTCTCCGGCATCGCCACGAAAGCCCGCGACGGCATGAGCGCTGCCGGTGCTGCCATGCAATCCACCGCGTCACGTCTTACCGCGCCATTGTCTGCGAAGTTCTCCGCGATGAGCTCGGCCATCGCGGCAAGGATACCAGCACCTTTCAAAAACGTCAGCAATGCCATCGGCGGCTATCTCGGCAACGTCGGCGGCGCGGTCGGCGGCGTACTGTCGCAGATTCCCCGAGCAGCCGGCAGTGCCGCGTCGGCGATAGGCTCCAAGCTCAAAAGCGGCGCAGACACCGCATGGAATGCGATCAGCTCCATGTCAGGCAAGGCCGTCGGCGCGTTGAAGGGCGTCGCCACAGTCGGATTGGCTGGCGTTGGCACCGCCGTCGCGGCTTTGGCTGGCGTCGGCAAGAGCGCTCTCGACGCATACGCGACCTACGAGCAGGCCGTCGGAGGCGTGGACACGCTGTTCAAGGACGCTTCGGGCACTGTGCAGAAATACGCGGCGGAAGCGTACCGGACGGCCGGAGTGAGCGCCAACGAGTACATGACGCAGGTCACGAGCTTTTCCGCCTCGCTGATCAGCTCGCTCGGCGGCGACACCGCGAAGGCCGCGGAACTCGGCAACACCGCCATGATCGACATGTCGGACAACGCCAACAAGATGGGCACCGACATCGAGGCCATCCAACAGACCTACCAGAGTCTGGCGCGCGGCAACTACGCCATGCTCGACAACCTGAAGCTCGGATACGGCGGAACGAAATCCGAGATGGAGCGTCTGATCCAGGACGCGAACAAGGTCAAGCAGGCGAACGGGGAGATGGGCGACCTGTCCATCGACAAGTTCTCCGACGTGGTGCAGGCCATCCACATCATGCAGCAGCAGATGGGCATCACCGGCACCACCGCCAAGGAGGCCGCGACAACCATCGAGGGTTCCGTTGGCATGATGAAGGCCGCATGGCAGAACTGGCTGGCGGAACTCGGCAAGGACAATGCCGACATCAACGGATTGACCAAGCAGCTGGTCGATTCGGTCGGCACGGTCATCCAGAACGTGGGTCCGCGCATCGCGCAGATCATCACCGGCATCACCGCCGCACTTCCGCAACTGTTCTCCTCATTGGGCGGCACCCTGCCGGCGTTGGTCATGCAGATCCTGCCGCCCGTGCTCGGAGCGTTGGGACAACTCGGCACGATGCTGCTGACCAGCGCGACCACATGGATTACGACGAGCCTGCCCCAACTGCTCGCCCAGTTCCAATCGTGGGTCACGTCGAGCCTGCCGTCGTTCCTGCAAACCGGATTGACGATGATAACGAACCTGTTGCAGGGCATCGTGCAGGCATTGCCTCAGATCGCTTCCACGGCTGTGACGGTGCTGACGACGCTGCTGGATGGATTGTCGGCCCAATTGCCGCAGCTCATCCCCATCGGCGTCAACGCCGTCCTCAACCTCGTGCAAGGCATCCTCAACAACCTGCCGCAGATCATCGACAGCGGACTGAAACTCATCCTCGGACTGGCGCAGGGCCTCATCAACGCCCTGCCGGACTTGGTAGGCAAGGTCCCGATCCTTATCGGCCAGCTGGTCGGTGGCATCATCAATCGTCTCCCGCAGATCCTGCAGGCTGGCGTGCAGCTGCTCGGCGCACTGGCCAACGGATTCATCTCGTCGGTTCCGAGGCTTATCGGCTCAATTCCAGGCATGGTCGGCCAGATCATGCACGGGTTCACATCTGTTAACTGGGGTAGCGTCGGCCTGAATATCATCACCGGCATCGCGACCGGCATCGCAGGCGCGGCAGGCAGGCTCGTGACTGCCGCTGTCAACGCGGCCACGAACGCATTGAACTGGGTGAAACGCAAGCTTGGCATCCATTCACCGTCGCGAGTGTTCCGCGATCAGGTCGGCGAGATGATAGGCGAGGGCATGGCGGTCGGCATCGACGAGAGCGCTTCGAAGGTGAGGAAGGCTGCCGGACGATTGACTGGCATTCTGCCGTCGCAGGACGCCTCGTATTCCGTCGGCGTCGCCAACGCCTCGCGTGGCGTTAACGCTGCAGCCTACGGCAATGGTGGGAGCGTGACGAACATCACGCAGACGTTCAATTATCCGGCGATCGCGCCGACGAGCATTTCCACGCAGCAGAAGTTGCAGACAGCGGCCATGCCGCAATGGTGATTGGGAGGTTTCGCGCATGAAGGTCAGCTATTCGCTCAACGGCCAGTCGCTCGACTCCGAGCGGATGCGCGTCATCGTCGGCACTACGCATTACACGTCGCTGTCGCCGATCGTTGACACGGTGCAGGTGAGCGGACGCAGCGGCGTCATCGTAGGCTCCTCGATTCCGGTGCTGGACGCGCCGGAGCTGACAATCAAGGTCGCGGCGTGGGGCGCGGATTCCGATGCGCTGATCTCGCGTTTCCGTGCCCGTTGCCTGCATGCCGCGAAGCTCACGATAGGTAAGACGGAGACCTTGGATGACGGCAGTTCGCGCAGCATGATCACGAGAGCGGTGTGCACGAGCTGCGAGCCGGACGATGACGAACGCCCGTTCCGTGACCTGCGCGTCATGACCGCCGTGTTCCAACTGCCGGACGTGTATTGGCGTGGCGAGTTGTGGCAGGAGAAGGTCCTTCCCGCGACTGGTGGTCTTCTGCTGGCCGGCGGCGTCAAGCCCAGCACCCAGAAGTATTGGACGAGGTGGAAAGGCGAGAAGAACAATTCGCCGTCCATGCTCGCGGACTTCTACACCTACTGGCAGGGAACGCCGAACAACAGTCCGAGCATCTTGGTGCCGCTCTCCGAGGGAATTCCCGAGGGCTGGCTTTCCGACGCGCCGATCACCACGCTGGTGCTCCGTTTCGGCGCGGTCACTGGTGTGACCATTTCGGATCCGGTGAGTGGCACGAATCTCATGTGGGGCGGCCAGCGTGACGCCTCACGACCTTACCTCTTCGTCGATGTGGCCAACCGCAAGGCGTGGACGGCGGCCAATGCCGACGCATGGTCCGGTGGTACGGATGCGTCGAATGGCGTCGACTGGACCACCGAACCGTTGCAGGTGTGGCCCGCGATCGATTCCGGCGACTATCGGCTCGATATCAGACAGACCGGCGGCGCCGACAAGGTGACATGCCGGTTTTTGCAATCATGGGAGTAGTTAATCATGGGCAAGTCTTTGCATGCTCGTCTGGTGGCATACAGGCCGTTCGGCGCGCGTATCGGCGTATTGGCGGAGCCGGTGAGCTTCAGCGCGTCGATGCTCCACGATGATGATGGTGCGATCAGCATCGAATATTCGATGTTGTCCGGTGACGCCCAGGCGTTCGACAGAGAGCTTACCGATGGTCTTGAGGTGGCCGTGGAGGTGTCGGACGGCAACGGTTATCGTGAGCCGGATAATGCACGCTATGTCATCACTGGGCGCAGCGGCAAGACGGACGACCGTACCAAGACCGTCACCTATTCCGGCCAGTCGATCAGCTGGCTGCTGTCAAAGGCGGAGAACAACGATTCCAGCCATCTGCTCGCGGACGGCGACAACAAGGGCAAGAGGCCCTTCTATTCGTCGAATCCGGGTGTGATCCTCAAGACGCTGTTGGACGAGAACAAGGCGCGTGGCGGCGTGGCCACCGGCCTGTCGCTTGGCTTCGATACGGCGAGGGACGCGGGCGGCGCGGCGTGGGCGAGGAAGTACACGCTTTACTATTCCTTGGGCACCGACCTGCAGGCCATTCTCAGCTCGCTGGTCAACGGCGGCGGCTGCGACTGGCGCACCAGCGGGCGCACGTTGAAAATGTGGAACGCCGACAGCACGGCATTGAGCCGTGACCTGAGCGAGAGCGTCGTGCTCCAGCTTGCTCGCGATATCAGCGAGGCACCATACGAGGAAAGCATCAGCGATCTCGCGTCCACCATCCTCGTCGAGGGTGACAATAATCTGCTTTTCCGCATGGATAATCCGGCTGCTCCGACCCCGTGGGGCAAGTGGGAATCCTATAGCTCGCAGGGCGGCGTGTCCGACAAGGACACCGCTCAAGCCTTTATGCAGAGCACTTTGGCTGATGCTGCGAGGGTACGTGGCCAGTACACGCGCGATTTGGTGACTTCCGGCGTGGATGATCTACCGCTCGTCGACTATCATGCCGGCGACTGGATCACCGCACCCACCGTGTCGCATGGCGAGAAGGTGCGCGTGCAGGAAATCGACCTGAGCATGCGCCAGAATGAGGGCTTATCCTGCTCAATCGCTTTGAATGACATCAAGTATGACGCTTCCGTGCGTCAGGCGAAGAAGATCAAGGGCATCACCGGTGGCGCAACGTTGGCCGGCAGCGAGGGCGGCCGCCCGGCTCCGGAGAAGGATCATCGCACGCCGAAGGCCGTGACCGGTCTGGTCGTGGCGACCGACGCGTATATCTCCTCCCGTGGTACGGCTTTGGGTCTGGCGACCTTGCAGTGGGCTGCGGTTTCGCAGGCCACGGATGACACGGCCATCGACATTTCGGGCTACCGCGTGGAGTATCGCAAGAACCTTGCCGGTGCCCCGTGGGTCAGTGGTGGCGTGACTGACGCGCAGCGGCTCACGTTGGGCATCGGCGGGCTCGAATGCGGGCAACGCTATGAGTTCCGGGTCAGGGCCGTGCCAACGTATTCAGACAAATTGGGCGACTGGTCGAACGTGGTCGTGGCTTTGGTGGCGTCGGACGTGACGCCGCCGAGCATCCCGTCCAAGCCTATCCTCACCAGCAAGCTCGGTGTGGTTGACGTGCAGTGGGACGGCAGGAACAATGCCGGCGGCGGCATGGAGCTGGACTTCGACCACGTGGAGGTCGGCATTTCCGATTCGAACGGGAATTGGAAATACCGGGATAGCGTGGCGCGTGACGGCTACTGCCATGTGACCGGGCTTGAACTGAACAGCACATGGTGGTTCGCGCTCAGGAGCGTCGATCATTCCGGCAACAAGTCGGCGTGGAGCGCGGGTGCCAGCGTCAAGGTCGCCCCGGTGCTCACGCAGGAGGATCTGAACAAGAGCGCCGAACAGATTCTGGCGGCGGCGAAGAACGACGCGGCCCAGCAGGTCGCCGTGGTCGACAAAAAACTCACCGAGACCGGCGCGCGGATCGAGGCGAACAAGGAGGCGCAGGACAAGGCCGACGCGGCGATAAGGGCCGACGTGTCGAAGAACGCGCAGGCCATCACCGACAACAAGAACGCGCAGGCCTCAGTGGACAAGGCGCAGGACGCCGCCACCAAGAAGGTGTCGGACGACCTCGCGGCGGCGAACAAGACGATCAACGCGAACAAGGCCGCCACCGACAAGGCGCTGGCCGAGGCCGAGAAGAAGGCCCAGGACGCCTACGACAACGCGGTCAACGCGCAGAAGACCGCCGACGGCATGCACTCCATCTTCAAGGGGCCCGACGACCCGCGCAACGACAAGTCGAACACGGTGAGGGCCGGCGACTTCTGGTTCGTAACCCAGAAATACTGGACCCGTTGGCTCGGCGAGGCGAACAACAGCACCTCACTGCTGGCGGACTTCTACACGTATTGGGAGGGCGCGGCGAACGACAGTGCGAGCGTGCTCGTGCCGTTGAGCTCGCGCGTCACCGCCGTGAGACAGTTCGACGGCACGCAGTGGAACGAGTTCAACCTCGTCGCCAGCAACATCATCGCCACCGGCTCGATCACCGCGCAGCTTGTGGACGCGGAGTTCTTCCACGGCCGCACCATCGTCGGCGGCACGTACCGCACCGAGGGCGGCAACGTGACCATCACCGACTCGGGCATCATATTCAGCTACCGCAACCGGCACCTGCTGAGCTTCGCCAGCGATTCGAGCGGCAAATGGCAGCTGACCATGGACGCGCCGATCGTGTCGGACGCGAGCATGAGCGCGCCGACCATCACGGGCGGCACGATCACCAGCGCCGTCTACAGGACCACGAACGGCAGGCTGACCATCAACGACGCGGGAATCGTTCTGAAGAACGCCTCCGGCACCAGCACGCTGGCGGCGGACTCGGCCACCGGCAGCGTGACCCTCGTCGGCACCGTGAAGGCCAGCCAGGTCACCGGTTCGACGATCACGACCACGAACGGGCGCATGCTGTGGAACGATGCCGGCCTCGTGCTGAAGGACGCCAACGGGAGCATAACCCTGTACGCGAGTTCGATGGACGGCAGCGTGACCATGAAGGGCTCGCTGACCAGCGGCAGCACGCTCTCCGGCGTGACCGTCACCGGCTCGATCATACAGACCACGGGCGCCGCGAACAGGGGCGTCAAGCTCACCAGCGGCGGACTCGTCGGCTACGATTCCTCGGGCAACGCGAAATTCGCGCTGGACACCAACGGCAACCTGAAGATGGACGGCGGCATACTCGCCAACGGCACCCTGACCGCGCCCACCGTCAACGCGGGAGTCATGACCAGCACCGTCATCAACGCGCCGGTCGTCCAGTCCAGCACCGCCGACAACACGGGTTGGAAGCTGCGGGGCAACGCGCTGGACATGTGGGACTCGAAGCGGAACCATACCGTGCATCTGGACGGCGAGGGCGCGAACAACCTGCTGACCGGCACGTTCCAGACCGGCCTGTCGGGCAACAGGGTGATGATAAGCCCCTCGTTCCAACAGTCCGAGGTCACGGGCTCGGATAAGCTGGAGGGCGCGGGCATCCAGTTCTACCACGGGACCAATGCATACATGCACCCGTACATCGCGGTCGAGTCCACCACGCAGCAGGAAGGCGAAGTCAGCGCGCTCACGTTCAACGGCGGGCGTCGCGTGCGGAACGACCCCGGCGCGTTCGCCAGAATCGGCGAACGCAAGGGCTCCGACAACACCACCAAGGGCGGCACCGTGTTCCTCGCCGCATATCAGGACTATGACTCGCCCGATACCGGCAAAAAGCGCGCCTACCTAACTCTGTGGTCTCCCAAGACCGGGGACACGACCGCCACGCTCGCCGCGCAGGACCCCAATGGCCGAGTCGGCATCCAAGTCGACATCGACAGCGGATACCTGTACATGGGAGGTTTCTTGGGAAGTTATGCGTCCAGAGGCACATTTCAGTCGATGTACTGGGATGGGACCCACCACATCAGCCCATGGATGGTATTTCGGTTCAAGGGCTCGTGGACGCCGCCGAGATACGGCAGCTACAAGATCGTCGGCGGCGTCAACAACGCCACCGGCGACGCTCTGTGCACCAGCGCCCCCTGCAACGAGAGCAGCAGTGGGGCCGAGATCATGGTCCAGTCGATGCCCGCGAACGTCGGCGGCTACAGCATGTTCCCCGGCGGCGGCACCAACATCTGGTGCACGATGTTCGGATACCTGAGGAAATAGTGGAGGAACCATGCGAATCATCGGAGACCGGCTCTTCATCGACCTGCCGGGAAGCGGCGAACCATCGCCGGACGGGCGCATCGACGGCGGCACGGCATGGGGAACCCATTTGACGGACATCGCCGCCACGGGCCTGCTGCTCGGCACCACGTCCGACATGGAGACCGTGGCCATGATGCTCGATGTCTCGAAACGCGTCGCCGACCCCGGCGTCATCGACGCGGAGTCAGGTCGCAACGCGTGGACGAGCGCCTACGAGCAGTTGGAGCATGACGTGCTCGTCGACCTGAATCAGGTGCGCGCCGCATCACTGCACCGCGCGTTCAAGGCGAACGGGGCGCTGGCCGCCGACGGGCGTGCGGAGACCCGCCGGCTGTTGGGCTTGGATGCCACGACCATAGTGGACTCGTACGAGGCGGACGCGGCTCTCGCCGCCGCGCGGGCGTTGGACGAACCGAACGCCGGCGAGCCGGTGGAGCCGTCGATACGGTTGCCCGCCGGCGTGGACGCCACGAGCCTCGCCACCCTGCTCTCAGAGCATGCGACGGAAATCGCCCAGGCGAGAACCAGATTTCTGAACGACGTCACACAGACCATCACCGATAGGAGATAACCAATGACAGACAACACAACCGAAAACCCCGTGCAGGCGGACATCAACGACGTGCTCGACAACATGACCACGCAGCTCGCCAGCCAGGCGCGCCAGCTGGCCATCAGCCAGGCGCAGGCCATGAGCCTGCAACGCGACGTCGCCACCCTGCAACGCAGGCTCGCCGAGCTTGAGGCCAAGCAGGCCGAAAACAAGTAATCAGCCAAACCATTTTCCCGAAAGCCACCCCACGGGGTGGCTTTTCTCATACCCGAAAACAGAAAGGAGCCGGAATGACGTATCTGCGCAACCTCACGTATCCGAGAATGATGCTCGGCACCCCCACCAACAGCACGGTCTCCATGGTCCCCGACAACCAGAAGGGCGTCACCGTGACCGCCATGGAAGGCCTTGGCCGTGTACGAGGGCGACGAATGGCCGACCGTCCAACAACTCCTCCCCCGGTTCCCCGTGGTTCGACGGAGGCTCGATGCCCCTGCAGTGATCGGCGGTGAGCGCCGATGATGCGACATAACTGGTTCCCGAACCCCATGCTCGGCGATCCGAAACCCACGAGGAGTCTCGACTGCAGCGTCAACCAGTGGGGTTCTCCGGACAGTCCGGGCATCATCCTGCGGCATTCGTCCGACCTCATCGGCGGCTACGCCGAATGGGTGGTCTCCGGCCTGCCGGCGGGCGTGAGGTGCGCGTTCGTCGCGTCCTGCGGCGCCGCCGAGGCCACGGACACGTTCCGAGGCCCCCTCATGGAGGTCCAGGACTCCCACTCCGCCATATTGGGCCATTCCGAGAGCTGGGCCGACAATAAACGCATTCGAATCGTTTTCACCGTGCCCTCCGACGGTGTCGTGCGCCTCATCTTCCGAGGCCGGATCGGCAAGGACACCGCGTTCTATCAAATCATCTGCACCGAGGCCGGCAGCGACGAATCGTTCTTCACCGGCTCGACCATGCCCCTGAACATCAACTGACGAAAGGAAAGAAGGCCATGACTTGATGACCGGAACGATACCCGTATGGGCAACGATCCTGGTCTCCGTGATCACCACGTGCGGCGGCACGGTCGCCGGATGGGTACTGCGCCGCATCGACCAGGCGGGCAAACCGGACCCGGCCCTGTCGAAAAGGCTCGATCAGGTGGACGCGAGCCTGACCCAGCTCGACCAGCGTCTCGACCCACTGCAGGATGGGGTGAAAACCATGCTCCTGTGCAAATTGGAGCAGATGCAGCGTGAGATGGTCGACGCTGGCGGTATCGCCGACAACGACCTCAAAACCCGCGCCGAAGGCGTCTACGCCACCTACCACGCGCTTGGTGGCAACGGGCACGGCACCCAAGTCAATCAGGACATACAGGACGCGCCGATAGCCCCGAGAAAACCACAGGCTTAGCCCCCGCCGACCCCGACGGGGGCTATTTCATGCCCACCCAACACACAGGAAGGAAAACGAATTTGGGCAAGTTCAAAAACAAAAGCAAGCCGAAACCATGGTATAAGCGGCTGCTCGCCAAAGTCACGGCGCTCGTCGCCGCCATGTGCATGCTGACGCTCCCTGCGACCGCGCACGCGGACATGCAGGGCATCGACGTGTCCAACTGGCAGTGCGGCATCGACATCGCCAACACGCAGGCCGACTTCGTTGTCGTCGGCACCACATGGGGCACCGGGCAAGTCAACAACAACTGCCTCGTGTCCGGCGTCAACACGGACGCCAACCGCATGATCGCCCAAGCGCAGGCATCCGGCAAGAAATTCGGCCTCTACCATTACGCCATGGGAGGCAATCCGGAGGCCGAAGCCCAGTTCTTCTACACGAATACGTCGAACTATTGGCGTCACGGCATCGTGGCGCTCGACTGGGAGATGGACGACAACCCCGCATGGGGCGATTGGGACTGGGTACGCCGCTTCATGAGTGAGTGCGAACGGCTTTCGGGCGGTGTGCGCCCATTGCTGTATACCGGCCCGGTCGCCGGCACCATCCCGCAGGACATCCGCGACCGATACGGTTTGTGGATCGCCCAATACGCGAACATGAGCCCGACCGGCTATCAGGCCAATCCGTGGATGCTGGGCGCGTACGGCGAGGCCATGCGACAGTACAGCGGCACCGGTGTCGTCAACACGTGGAGTCCCATCGACCTCAACCTGTTCCGCGGCGACGCATGGCAGTGGGACCTGTACGCCAACCCCGCCGGCGGCTCCACGCCACCGGCCACACCGGCCGCGCCCGCACAGCCGAACACTCCCCCGGCCGACACCAACACGGGTGGCATCAGCCACGTCATGCAGTGGGGCGAGACCATCTGGGGACTCGCCGTAGCCTACAACGCATGGCCCCTGTCCGCATGGCACACGCCAAGCGGTGACATCAACCGCTACTACGTGGGCGACGTCGTCACCTACGGCGGCGGCTCTACTGCCACCCCCGCACCGTCCACCGGGGTCTCCAAGGTCCTCCAGTGGGGTGATACCGTGTGGGATTTCGCCACGTCCCACGGCTACAGCGTCAGCCGCTGCACCGTACCATCCGGCAACATCAACGTCTACTACGTGGGCGATGTGGTGACCTGCCGCTAATCCAAACCGATGCCGCCACCCGATTATGCGGGTGACGGCATCACCATTATTTTTACGATCGGAGCAAACATGACCGACAATCCAACCGATACACCGGCATCCACCGACATCGTGCCAGACTGGCTCATCCCCAGCCGCGTCTACGACATCCTCAAATGGCTCGGCCTCATCGTCCTGCCAGCACTCGCCGTGTTCGTCAACACGGTCGGCCCCGCATGGGGCTGGCCGCACGTGGACGCGATAGTGACCACGCTCAACGCGCTCGGCATCCTCGCCGGCGCGCTCATCGGCGTCAGCGCCATCAAACAACGCATCGACCTCGCCGCATGACCACCACACATAGTTCGGCCCCGTCCGGCATCGCAGACAGCTCGCACAGAGCTTGACTGCTGCCGGACGGGGCCGATTTCGCGTTGTGGCAGAGGGCTTCGCGGGCTCGATTTCTGCCCACATTTTGCCCACATTTTTCGTAAAAACAGGTTAAAAACCGTTAAAACCGGTTAAAACGAAAAAGCCGCTCAGCCCTACTCCCGCAAGGCAAAACGGCCATTTTCCAACCCGCTCTCAGCTCAGCGCGTCCTTCAACTTGCTGAAGAAGCCTTTCTTTTGGCCAGCCTGTGGACGGGATGCCTGGGAGACGTGCGTGGCGCCTGAATCGTGCGAGGCGGCGAACTGTTCGATGAGGCCGCGCTCGGTTTCGTTGAGCTTGGTGGGAATCAGCACATTGACGTGGGCGATGAGGTTGCCGCGCTCGTCCTTGTTGCGGATGTTCGTGACGCCCAGTCCCTTAAGCGTCACCGTGTCCTCAGTCTGGCAGCCGGCCGGGATGGACACGGTCTTCTCACCATCGAACGTATCAATGGACAGATCGTGGCCAAGCACGGCCCAGCTCATCGGCACCTGAATCCAGCAGTGCAGGTCGTCGCCATCGCGGGTGAACTGCTTATCCGCCTTGATGCGGATGTCGATGTACAGGTCGCCGGCAGCGCCGCCGCCCTCACCCACTTCGCCCTGGTTGGCCAACCGCAGACGCGCGTTGTCGTTGATGCCGGCGGGCACGGTAACGCCCACGGTACGCGTGGTGCGCACACGGCCGTGGCCCATGCAGCTGGGGCACGGGTTCTGGATGATGGTACCGTGGCCCTCGCAACGTTCACAGGGGGCGGAGGTCATCATCTGGCCGAGCATGGTGCGCACGACCTTCTGCATGAATCCCTGTCCGTGGCAGTCGGGGCAGGTGACCGGCTGTGCGCCGCCCTGGGCACCGGAGCCACCGCACTCCTGGCACAGGGAGAACGTATTGATCTTGACATGCGCGGTGCCGCCGAACACCGCCGTCTTCAAATCGATGGACGCCGAGGCCAAGGCATCGCGGCCGGGCTGGGTACGCGGCACCGGGCCCTGTGAGCCACCGCCGAACGCGGAACCGAAGAACGTGGAGAACACGTCGCTCATATCGCCGAAGCCCGCCCCGGAGAAGCCGCCGGCACCGGCGTTCGGGTTGTTCGGGTCGACGCCCGAATCATACATACGGCGCTTGTCCGGATTGGACAGCACATCGTAGGCGTTGTTCACTTCCTTGAACTTGTCCTCGAATTCAGGGCCCGCGATGTCGGGGTGGTACTTACGGCTGAGCTTGCGGTATGCCTTCTTGATCTCGTCGTCACTGGCGCCGCGTTCCACACCCAGCGTCTCGTAATAATCTGCCACTTGATTGATCCTTTGTGTTCGTTTGGTCTGCGGGTCATTGTGCCACAGACGGCGGTCAGTCTTGGGTCCGGCCCTCGGAGAGGAAGGCGGTCAAATATCTGGCTACGGCCCTGACGGCGGCCATAGTGGCCGCATAGTCCATGTGGGTCGGCCCTATGGAGCCGACGAAGGCGATGGGTTCCGTGTCGTTCGTCTGGCTCTCCGTCTCGGATTCGGTTTCGGGTTCGCCTACGGGATCGTTCCCCGCCGGTTCGCCCGCCGCACCGCTGCGCCCATAGCCACTGCTGACCACGGAGGCATGCAGTAGGCCGGGAGTGTGCATTTCGGAGCCGATGGCCACGCCCACGCCGGATGCATTCGTCTCCTCGCTCAGGTTGCTCATGAGCTTCATCAGCACGACCTGTTCTTCCAGCGCGTCGAAGAGCGGGGCCAGATCGGCCAGGGACCGGGAGTGGGCCAGGTGCGAGGTGCCGGACATGTACAGTTCGTCCGCGCGTTCGTCCAATGCCATCGATTCGAAGGCGTCGGCCAGCGCGTCGGCCACGCCGCGCACCGACTCGTAGCCGGCGCTGGCGGCGATGGATCGCACGGTCTCCGCGGATTTCGATAGGGACAGTCCGACACATTGTTCGTTGACGGTGTTGGAGAGCCGGTTGATCTCGTCCACGGCGGGCATGGATGCGATGGTCAGGCCGTGCTGGGCCACGCGGCCGGTGTCGGTAATCACCACCGCGAGCAACGTGGTCATGGCAACGGGCACCATCTCCACGTGCCGCAATGTGGCCTTGGCCAGCGATGGCGAGGCGACTACGGCCACTTGACCGGTGATTTCGGACAGCAGTCGTGCCGAACGTTGCAGCGCGTCCTTGAGACTCACCGATCCGGACAGGAAGCTGTTGATGCCGCGGCGTTGCGCCTCGCTGAGCGGCACCACGGTAGCAAGTCGGTCCACAAAGTATCGATAGCCCTTTTCGGTGGGCACGCGACCGGCCGAAGTGTGCGGCTGAATCAGATAGCCTTCGTCCTCCAGAGCGGCCATATCGTTACGGATGGTGGCCGAACTGACGCCGAGATCATGGTCGCGCGTCAGCGAAGTGGAGCCCACAGGCTCCTGAGAACGGATGTAATCCTCCACCACGGCGCGCAGCACCAGCATGCGTCTTGATTGCGTCATGCGCGCCTCCTCATATATGCATACATATTCATATCAGTCACGGTTCACTCAGGGCGTACCCCGACGGTCGGTTCGCCACGCCGCGACACGCGGGAACCCAGAAATATTGCCTCTTTCTTGGCTCCGCCACGTGCAGGTGGCGCACTTCACCTTAGAACATTGTATTAGCACTCCTTAGGCTTGAGTGCTAATGCGTTCGTTTGCAGCGTAGCAATGTTCACTGTGAACGCTAACAGAACACAAACTACCAAAACACGCCAAAATTGCACCACAACGTCGCAAACCGACGCTAGCATGGTAATCGCAATGTGAGGGCGTCAAGCGCCCGGCACAAGCCGGATACGCGGCCCGACCAATTGGAAGGAAAGTAATCCATGACCGAATTCAAGGAGACCGAGCTCGACGAGCGCGCCATCAAGATGGCGAAGGTCCTTTCGGCTGACGCGGTTGAGAAGGCAGGCTCCGGCCACCCCGGCTCCCCCATCTCCCTGGCGCCCGTCGCCTACACGCTGTACCAGCACTTCATCAAGCACGATCCGAATGATCCCAACTGGGAAGGCCGAGATCGCTTCATCCTTTCCGGTGGCCACGCCTCCCTCACCCAGTACGTCCAGCTGTACTTCTCCGGCTACGGCGTGACCCTGGACGACCTTAAGAACTTCCGTGGCGGCGCTGCCACCCGCACCCCGGGCCACCCGGAGTACGGCCTGACCCCGGGCATCGAAATGACCACCGGCCCTCTGGGCCAGGGCTTCGCCTCCGCCATCGGCTTTGCCTACGGCGAGCGTTTCCAGCGCGGTCTGCTTGACCCGGAGACCCCGAAGGAAGATTCCCCGTTCTACCACAAGATCTGGGCCATCTGCGGTGAAGGCGACATCGAGGAGGGCATCTCCGGCGAGGCCGCTTCCCTGGCCGCCAACCAGAAGCTCGGCAACCTGACCGTGATCTTCGACGCCAACCGCATCCAGATCGAAGGCGACACCAACCTGGTGCTGGCCGAGGACGTGCTCAAGCGCTTCCAGGCCTACGGCTGGTACACCGACGAGTTCAGCTTCATCCAGCCCGACGGCTCCTACAAGGAGGACATCGAGGGCTTGGCTGACGTCATCGCCAAGGCCGAGAAGGCCGCTCCGGACCAGCCGAAGCTCATCAAGGTTCACTCCCTGATCGCTTGGCCGACCCCGGGCAAGACCAACGACCCGTCCTCCCACGGTTCCAAGCTGGGTACCGAGGCTGTTGCCGGCCTCAAGGAAGCCCTCGGCTACGATCCGGAAGAGAACTTCCACGTTGACGAAGAGGCTCTGGCTCACGCTCGCAAGGTTGCCGAGCGCGGTCTCGAAGCCCACAAGGAATGGGACGAGAAGTTCGACGCTTGGCGCAAGGCCAACCCGGACAAGGCTGCCCTGTACGACCGTCTGAAGGCCGGTGAACTGCCGGAAGGCTTCGACAAGGCTCTTGACGACCTTGAGGCCACCTTCGAAGTCGGCAAGGGTGTCGCCACTCGTGGCGCCTCCGGCTCCGTGCTCAACGCCATCGCCGCTGTCATGCCGGAACTCTGGGGCGGCTCCGCCGACCTCGGTGGCTCCAACAAGACCGATCTCAAGGGCGCTGCCACCTTCGCCCCGGCCGAGTGCGCCACCAAGCAGTGGCCGAACTGCAACGAGTTCGGTCGCCAGCTGCACTTCGGCGTGCGCGAGTTCACCATGGGCTGCATCACCAACGGCATCCTGCTGGGCTCCCACACCCGTCCGTTCGGCGGCACCTTCTTCATGTTCTCCGACTACGAGCGTTCCGCCGTTCGTCTGGCCGCCCTCATGGAGATTCCGAACCTGTACATCTGGTCCCACGACTCCGTCGCCGTCGGCGAGGATGGCCCGACCCACCAGCCGGTTGAGCACCTTGCTTCCTTCCGCGCGATTCCTCAGCTTGAGGTCATTCGCCCGGCCGACGCCTTCGAGACCGCCGAGGCTTACCGTTACTTCTTCGAGAAGAAGAACACCCTGCCTGGTGCCATGGTTCTGACCCGTCAGGGTGTCCCGGTTCTTGCCGAGACCGCCGCCAAGGCCAAGGACGGTGTCAAGAAGGGCGCTTACGTTCTGGTCGACACCGAGGGCACTCCGGACGTCATCCTCATGGCTTCCGGTTCCGAGGTCCAGTGGGCTGTGGCTGCCGCCAAGACCCTGGCCGGCGAGGGCGTCAAGGCTCGCGTCGTGTCCGTGCCGTCCATGGAATGGTTCGAGGAGCAGGACGCCGAGTACAAGGAGGCCGTGCTTCCGGCCGCTGTCAAGGCTCGTGTCTCCGTCGAGGCCGGCGTTGCCATGCCGTGGTACAAGTACCTCGGCTCCTACGGCAAGCCCGTCTCCATCGAGCAGTTCGGCCTGCAGGGCGACGGCGCTCAGAACATGATCGACCTCGGCATCACCGCCGAGCACGTGGTGGAAGCCGCCAAGGCCTCCATCGCCGAAGTCGAAGCCGCCAAGTGAGTCCCCTAGCCTCCCTCTGACGAGGGAGGCTTGTACTCAAGACTCCACCTGATCGGCCCTCTCGTTAGAGGGGGTCTACTTAAAGATTTGTTCCAATACGGAATATAAGGAGAAAAATAAATGACTGAAGCAACTCAGCGTACGTCTGACAACGGCGTTTCCATCTGGCTGGACGACCTGTCCCGCTCCCGCATCGAGTCCGGCTCCCTGCAGGACCTCATCGCCAACAAGAACGTCGTCGGTGTGACCACCAACCCGTCCATCTTCCAGAAGGCCCTGAGCCAGGTCGGCCCGTACGACGCTCAGCTCAAGGAGCTCGGCAAGGTTGACGTTGAGACCGCTGTCCGCGAGCTCACCACCACCGACGTGCGCAACGCCACCGACATCTTCCGCGAGATCGCTGAGGCTACCGACTTCGTCGACGGCCGCGTCTCCATCGAGGTCGACCCGCGTCTGGCCCACGACACCGAGAACACCGCCAAGCAGGCTGTGGAACTCTGGGAGAAGGTCAACCGCCCGAACGCCATGATCAAGATTCCGGCAACCCTCGAAGGCCTGCCGGCCATCACCGCCACCCTGGCCAAGGGTATCTCCGTGAACGTCACCCTGATCTTCTCGCTCGAGCGCTACGAGCAGGTCATCGACGCTTACATCGAGGGCATCGCTCAGGCTGCCGCCAACGGCCACGACCTGAAGCACATCGGCTCCGTCGCTTCCTTCTTCGTGTCCCGCGTGGACACCGCTGTCGACAAGCTGCTGGAAGCCAACGGCTCCGACGAGGCCAAGGCTCTGGAGGGCAAGGCCGCTGTGGCCAACGCTCGCCTGGCTTACGAACTCTTCGAGAAGAAGTTCGCCGAGGATCCGCGTTGGGCCGACCTGGCTGCCAAGGGCGCCAAGGTTCAGCGTCCGCTGTGGGCTTCCACCGGCACCAAGAACGCCGCCTACTCCGACTGCAAGTACGTTGACGAGCTCGTTGCCAAGCACATCGTCAACACCATGCCGGAGAAGACCCTGAACGCTCTGGCCGACCACGGCAACGGCGCTCCGTCCATCGAGGGCACCTACGAAGAGTCCCACGCCATCATCAACAAGCTGGCTGAGCTCGGCATCAACCTCAAGGACGTCACCGACAAGCTGGAGGCCGACGGTGTCGCTGCCTTCATCAAGTCCTGGGATTCCGTGCTGTCTGACGTCCAGTCCGGCATCGACCGCGTGAACGCCTGAGATTTGACGACTGATGCGTGTTTAGCGCACTAGTTGATTAGCTCACAGAAGCCCCGACCCCAACGGTCGGGGCTTCTTTCGTTTGTTGCTACAGTGGTACGAGCATATGAGAGAAAGGCCGAATCGTAATGAACAAACTTGTCGCACGCCAGCGGTTGGTGATGACCTTCACCTTCTTTTCGATGTTCTTCGGAGCGGGCAATCTGATTTTTCCGCCGTTCGTCGGCGCGCAGGCCGGTTCCGCGACCATACCGGCGGCCATCGGTTTCATCGTCTCCGCAGTCGGCCTGCCGATTCTCGGCGTGCTGGCGGTCACCTTCGCCGGCGGTTTCGACAAACTCGCCAGCCGGGTCTCCCCCAAATTCGCCTTGTTCCTCGGCGTGGCGATCATGCTCACCATCGGCCCGTGCTTTGCGATTCCGCGTACGGCGACCACCTCATTCGAAATGATGGTGGCTCCTTTCGTACCGTCCTCCTATGGCTGGCTGGCCCAACTCATCTACTCGCTCGTGTTCTTCACGCTGGCGTTCCTGTTTGCCCAGCATCCCGAGAAACTCTCCAAAGTGCTCGGCCGATTCATGGGACCGTTGCTGCTGGTGCTCATTGCTGTCCTGTTCATCGCCTGCCTGATCCACGGCATCGGCACCCCGGCCAACCCGATGGGCGACTACTCCACAAACCAGATCGCACGCGGCTTCCTCGACGGCTACCAGACCATGGACCTGCTCGCCGCGCTCTACTTCGGCATCGTGATCTCTGCGAATATCCGCGCCCAACAAGTCGATGACGAATCGCAAGTGCAGAAGGAGACCGCGTATGCCGGGCTCGGCACCGGCGTACTGCTGATCGTGATTTACGGCGCGCTAAGCTACGTGGGCGTGGTGTCCGGCGCCATCGCCACCATCGACCCCACCAAAGACACGGGCGCGACCGTGCTCACCAACCTCACCTCATCCCTGTTCGGCACGTTCGGTACCGCGTTCCTTGGCATCGTGTTCGTCATCGCCTGCCTCAACGTATGCACCGGACTGATCGGCACCTGCGCCACCTACTTCCATACTCGGTTCCGGACCGTCGCCGGCCGAACGTTGAGCTACCGCACCTGGCAGGTCATCTTCACCGTGTTCAGTTTCATCGTGTCCAATGCCGGGCTAAGCGCGATCATCAAGGTTTCCGTGCCGGTGTTGTCCGCACTGTATCCGATCGCCATCGTGCTGGTACTGCTGACGCTGACCCACAAGTCGCTCGGCGCGCGATTCCCGCGCGTCTACTTCTGGACCGTGCTGCTGGTGGGCATCGCATCCTTCGCCACCTGCATCTCCAGTTTGGTCGCCGTCTTCGGCGGTTCCATCGGCTGGCTGGACGCGGCGCTGGCTATGCTGCCTTTGCAGCAATACCAGCTCGGCTGGGTGGTCCCGGCTATCCTCGGTGTTGCCATTGGTATCGCCGATGCTCCGCGACGGTAGTTCTTCCCGGTCTGTGCCGGAGTCTGGCGGTCGGTCGGTGATGGCGGCTGCCGCAGTATCCCTCCTATAAAGCGGCATACAGAATTCCTGTATGCCGCTGGTCTCCGCCCATCTGCCATAGTTATACTAGCATCATCGACGACGGCGATAACGGCATAAGGTGGGGTGAGTCATGGACACCAGTGATAGACAGATAGCGGAAACCGGCCGGAATCGCGAGCTTGGGCTGATTCCGGCCATGGTGATGGCGGTTGTTGCGACGCTCAGTGGTGCCGGTGTATCGTTCGCGCCATTATATGAGCGCATTTGGGGCGGCATGATGTTGCATCCGAATTGTCCGGCGATTGGCAGAATGACCTACTATCTCTCGGGCCAAGCAACTGACGATTATGGAGCCTGCGTCACCTCACCACTGTGGTTTATGACGGTGACTGCGCTGAGTGTTGTCGCGATTCTCTGTCTGACTGTTGCGGGAGTACAGGGCTTTTCGCGCCATCGGCTCTGTTCGGTGTTTAGTGTTCTTATTGCGGCAGTGGCTGTTGCGATCATATTGGTGTTGAGTGCGAATACCAAGATTGTAACGTTGTGGGCGATGTATGCGGTGACGTGGCTGGTGCACGCCATAGTCACCTCATATCTGAGCAACGGTTGGATACGAATCGCGCGACTGTTGTTCGTATGGCAGATTGGCGTGATGCCGGTATTCGTCACCGAATATTCAGTATCCGACGAGGTCAACTTCAGCGGCGGCGCAACCATCGCTTGCGGACTTGGACTTGCGGCATATGCGCTGGTGCAATGCGCCTCTCTTACCATCGACTCGCAAAACAACAGTAATCGAATCACGCCAGAACGCAGTGGTATACGGGCTACCTCCTTGCACGACCTGTTCCACACCATCAGCATCAACGCATCCGCCATACGCAATTGCTCTGTTCCCGTTGCCCTGTTCTGGTCAGGTATCACGTTCTTTACCTACAGCTACAACACTGGTAGACACACCGATTTCTGCCCAGCGCTATCGGCAACTGACAATGCAGGTCTTGTCGCTTATTGCATCGGCCATGAAGCTTTGGGACTGCTGACCGTCGTGTTGTGCGTGCTGCCATTGTTCTCCCTGCTTTCGGCGATTACGGCCATCACGTTGGCTGCACGCAACGCAAATAACGGCGGTAACGCTGCCAATGCCGATGGCTCTCGAAATTCAGCCGCCGTGTGCTATCTGCTCCTGGCAACCGCACTGTCCGCCACGGCCTTCGTCATCGCCTTCACCTTGGCATAGCGCGGACCACCATGCCGCGGTTCGCGCGATCGCTGGGATACAGCGCTTCCTGCGCACGACGCGACACCACCGGCATAAGATCTCCTTCATATCACGAAACAATCGAGCGTGTTCGTTTGCGCCAAGGATCAGCTCTGCCAGTAGTAGCTGAAGAAGTCGGAGATCTCCCCCATGGTTTCGCGCAGCATGCCCATGCGCGGCAGGTACACCACGCGGAAGTGGTCGGGGCGATGCCAGTTGAACGCGCCGCCGTGGCTGATGAGGATGTGCTTGTCATGCAGCAGGTCGAGCGCGAACTGCTCGTCCGAGTGGATGTTGAAGCGTTTGACGTCGATCTTCGGGAAGATGTAGAACGCGGCCTTCGGCTTGACGGCGGTGATGCCGGGAATCTGGTTGAGCATGTCGTAGACGAGGTCGCGCTGGTCGTGCACGCGGCCGCCCGGCACGATGTAGTCGTTGACGCTCTGGTGGCCGCCAAGCGCGGTCTGCACCACGGACTGGGCGGGCACGTTCGAACACATGCGCATGTTGGCGAGCATGTTGAGGCCCTCGATGTAGTCCTTGGCAATGCGCTTGTTGCCGGACAGGATCATCCAGCCGATGCGGTAGCCGGCGATCATGTGCGATTTCGACAGGCCGGAGAAGGTCACGCAGAACAGGTCCGGGGCCATCGAGGCGATGGAGATGTGCTGCAGGCCGTCCATGACGAGGCGATCGTAGATTTCGTCGGAGAAGATGATGAGCTGGTGTTCGCGCGCGATGTCGACGATCTGCTGGAGCACTTCCTTTGGGTAAAGTGCGCCGGTGGGGTTGTTCGGGTTGATGATGACAATCGCCTTGGTGTTGCTGGTGATCTTGGAGCGGATGTCGTCGATGTCCGGATACCATTCGGACTGTTCGTCGCACAGGTAGTGCACGGCGGTGCCGCCGGCCAGGTTCACGCAGGCGGTCCACAGCGGGTAGTCCGGGGAGGGCACGAGCACTTCGTCGCCGGTGTCGAGCAGCGCGGACATGGACAGGTTGATGAGCTCGCTGACGCCGTTGCCGGTGTAGATGTCGTCGATGGTGACGTTCGGGATGTTCTTCAGCTGCGCGTACTGCATGATGGCCTTGCGCGCGGAGAACAGGCCCTTGGACGGCGAGTAGCCTTCGGTGTCGGTGAGCTGGTGGGCCATGTCGTAGACGACTTCGTCCGGCGTGCGGAAGCCGAAGGGTGCCGGGTTGCCGATGTTCAATTTCAGGATGTGGGTGCCGTTGGCCTCCATGCGCATCGCCTCGTCGGCGACCGGGCCGCGCACGTCGTAGAGCACGTTGTCGAGCTTGTGCGATTTGCCGAAGGTGCGGCGGCGGCCCACGGGAATCTCGCTGTCCGTCTGGGGCTTGGAGGCACCCGTGGCAAGCGGTGTGGCGGCGTGTTCGCCGTCCGTGACGCTGTTGGAGGCGTCCGAGTTCAATTGCGTGGTGGATTCCTCGCCGCGCAGCCAGTTCATGTCGACGTCCAGTTCGCTGGCCAGGAATTCGAGCACGTCCTCGCGGGGCATGGTCTTGCCGGCCACGTATTGGCTGATGTGGCTCTTGCCCATCTTTACACCACGATGTTCGGCGGCGTGCACCAAATCGACCTGCTTCAGTCCCCTGCTGTTCATCGCATTGCGCAGACGTTCCGCAAACACCGATACGCTCATATCCTTATGCCTCCAACCGGGAGTTCAATTTATCTTTTGAACAACGGTTCAAAGCATACCCCCGGTTCAACACAAGTTCAATTTTGGCGTGTTCTCGAGTCTCGACCGGTTCAGCCCAACTGCGCTTCAATCCATTGGGCGACGCCGTCCTCGTTGTTGGACGGGCAGATCTCGTCGGCGATGGACAACACCTTGGGGTTCGCGTTGGCCACGGCCACGCCCCGGCCGGATTCGCTCATCATGTTGATATCGATGAGGTCGTCGCCGAAGGCGGCTGTCTGTTCAAGCGGCACGTCCAGTCGCTCGCACAGCAGGTGCAGCGCGCGCTCCTTGTTGGCCTGCGGGTTCATGAGCATCCACATCACGCCTTCGCTGATGGAGATGTCGAAGTCCGGCGGAATCAGCGCACGCAGCTCGTTCCACTGTTCAGGCTCGGGGAAGATGGTGATCTTGTCCGCCACGCCTTCGGGCACGTCGTGGAAGTTCGTGTATTGGAAGGCCTGAGTTTTCCAATACACGCGCACATCGAAGTTGGTGTAGCGCACGTCGTTCATCACGATGCCGAGCTTCAGGCCGGGCATGCGATCGAGCAGGAACAGACAGACTTCGCAGGCACGCCGTGAGGAGAAGCCAATCTTGATCAAATGGTTCTCATCGGCCGGCGTGGCACCTGAGGTGAGCAGGTCGAAGTCGGAGTGGGCCGGGTCGAAATCGATGAGGGCGCCGTTCAGATAGATTACGGCGTCCACCGGCAGTTTTTCGGCGAACTGGAGACCGGTACTCACCGGCCGCGCGGTGGCGATGGCGAATTGCATTCCGGCATCGTGCGCGCGGTTGATGGTGTCGATGCTGCGCTGGGTGATGAACCGGTCCTCGAATACCTCGGCGTCGTGCAGCAACGTGCCGTCGAGGTCGGCGACCAGCAGTCGGGGTTGTTTCGGCGTGATGGCGTCGAGAATCACAGCAGCCCCTCGCAGTGTTCACGCACGAGTTCGGCGGAATGGTGCAGTTTGGCCCGCTCGTCCTCGCTCAGATCGAGTTCGACGATCTCGTTGGCACCATTGGCGCGCAGTTCAGTGGGGACGCCGAGGAACACGTCATGTTCGCCGTATTCGCCGTCCAACAGGGTGGAGACGGGCACGATGCGGCGTTCGTCCCACAGGATGGTCTGTACGATGCCGGCCACGGTGGAGGCGATGCCGAAGTTGGTGCCGCCCTTGGCCGCGACGATCTCATTGCCACGGGTGCGGGTCTTCTCTTCGATTTCGGTGGTGGACACGGAGGCGAAACGGTCTTGGTTGTCGGCCAGGAAGCGGGCGAATGGCTTGCCGCCGAGCGAGACGGTGGACCATGCGGTGAACTGGGAGTCGCCGTGCTCGCCCATCACGAAGCCGCCCACGTTGCGCGGGTCGAGGCCGGTCTCTTCGCCGATGATGGTCTTGAGACGCGAGGTGTCGAGCGCGGTGCCGGTACCGAGCACCTGGGTGCGAGGCAGACCGGAACGTTTCCAGGCATACCAAGCCATCACGTCGACCGGGTTGGAGACCATGACGATCACGCCGTCAAAACCGGAGGCCATGACGTTGTCGACCACTTCGCCCACAAGACCCACGGTGAAGCCGAGTTCGGCCATGCGGTTGGAGTTGGCCGGCGGCTTGCGGCCCACGGTGATGACGACGATGTCCGCATCCTTGCAGTCGGCGTAGTCGCCGGCGCGCACCTTGACGTGGCGGTCCTGGAATTCGCTGCCATCATCGAGGTCGCGGGCCTCCCCCAGGGCCTTGGCGGCGGAACAGTCGATGAGCACAAGCTCATTGCACAGGCCGTGCGTGACGATGCCGAAGGCGGCGGTGGCACCGACCTGGCCGGTGCCGACGATAACGACTTTGTTGCGGTTCATAGTGACCATGGTGATGTCCTTTCGTAATACTCGATAGAACGCATACGACCCATGACCGACGGTAACGGTCATGGGTCGCGAGCGACAAGTCTATATGGCGTGCAAGCCGATCAGCCGAGGTTGAACTTGGTCATCATGTCGAGGCCGATAATCAAGGCCACCCACACCAGAGCGATGATAACGGTCCAACGGTTCAGGTTCTTTTCGGCGACACCGGAAGTACCGGCGTTCTGGGTCAGACCGCCGCCGAACATGTCGGACAAACCGCCGCCCTTGCCCTTGTGCATAAGGATGAGCAGGGTCAGCACGAAGCTGAGCAGCACGACGATGACTTGCAGCGTGATCTTAAGAGCGGTCACAGGGTACCTCCGGATTGATTGGACTGTTGACCAGCATAGCGCACACACGGGAAAACCGTGGTATTAGTTCCGTGATTTCGTGGATTTCAGTGCCAGTCGAGCGATTTTGGCGAGTTCCTCAACGTCCAGGGCCGCCCCTCCGATCAGGAAGCCGTCAACGTCGGGCTGGGAAATGAGTTCCGCCGCATTTTTCGAGGTGACCGATCCGCCGTACAGGATACGTACGCTATCGGATACCTTCGTGCCAAAAGTGGTCTTCAAATCGTTGCGGATGGCGTTTGCGGCATCCTGGGCGGATTGCGGAGTGGCCACCATGCCGGTGCCAATGGCCCAGACAGGTTCGTAGGCCACGATGAGTTTGGCGGCTTGTTCTTCGTTGAGATCGCGGGTGACGTCACGTACCTGGCCCACGGCGAAATCGAGTTCAATGCCTTGACGTCGTTCCTCGAAGCTTTCGCCGACGCACAAAATCGGCTGCATGCCGGCGGCGAGCACGGCACGTACCTGATCGACGATATTGGCGTCATCTTCAGGATGGTATTTGCGGCGTTCGGAGTGGCCGACGATGACGTATGAGCAGCCGAGATGGGCGATCATGTCCGCGGACACATCGCCGGTGAAGGCACCTTGGGTGGTCACGGAAACGGATTGTGCGCCGTAGGCGACATGGAGCTTGTCGGCTTCGACCAGCACCTGCACGCTGCGCAATGATGTGAACGAGGGGAAAAGCGCGACTTCGCAGCGTTTAAAGTCGAAGTGAGCGTCACGCAACAGCCATACCAGCTTCTGCACGAAGTAAGTGGCTTCAAGATGGTCGAAATTCATCTTCCAGTTGCCGGCCACCAACGGAATGCGTTTGGACGCCATATGTTTCCCCTCTAAAAAATACGTAGCTCCCCTCAAGGAGGGGAGCTAGAAAATGGATTACTCAAGCACCTTCAGGCCAGGGAGCTCCTTGCCTTCGAGGAACTCGAGGGAAGCGCCACCACCGGTGGAGATGTGGGAGAAGCCGTCCTCCGGGAAGCCGAGGTTGCGCACGGCGGAGGCGGAGTCGCCGCCACCGACGATGGTGAACGCACCGGCTGCGGTGGCGTCGACCAGACCCTGGGCCACGGCCTTGGTGCCGGCGGCGAACTCAGGAACCTCGAACACGCCCATCGGGCCGTTCCACACGACGGTCTTGGAGTCGACGATCTTGTCGTGGAAGAGCTTCTGGGACTCCGGGCCGATGTCCAGACCCATCTTGTCGGCCGGGATGGCGTCGGCGGCAACGACTTCCGGAGCAACCGGGGTGTCACCGGCCGGGAAGCCGGCGTTCACGACGACGTCGGTCGGCAGCACGAGCTCAACGCCGTTCTTCTCGGCGGTCTCGATGTAGCCCTTGACCTTCTCAAGCTGGTCCTCTTCAAGCAGGGAGGTGCCGACCTCGTAGCCCTTGGCCTTGAGGAAGGTGAACACCATGCCACCGCCGATGACCAGACGGTTGGCCTTGTCGAGCAGGTTCTCGATGACGCCGAGCTTGTCGGAGACCTTGGAACCGCCGAGCACCACGGTGAACGGACGCTCCGGGTTCTCGGTGGCCTTGGACAAGGCCTTGACTTCCTTCTCGACCAGCAGGCCTGCGGCGGCCGGCAGATCGGCGGCAACGTCGTAGTTGGAGCCCTGAGCGCGGTGGACCACGCCGAAGCCATCGGAAACGAAGGCCTCGCCGAGGGCGGCGATCTTCTTGGCGTAAGCGGCGCGTTCGTCGGCGTCCTTAGAGGTCTCCTCCGGGTTGAAACGAACGTTCTCAAGCAGCACAACGTCGCCATCGTTCATGGCGGCGACCTTGGCCTGAGCGTCCTCGCCGTAGGTGTCCTTGGCCAGCGGCACGTTGGCGCCGAGCAGCTCGCCGAGGCGGGCGGCAACCGGGGCCAGGCTCAGCTCAGGAACGACCTTGCCCTTCGGGCGGCCAAGGTGGGCCATGAGGATGACCTTGGCGCCTTCTTCGCGCAGGGTCTTGATGGTCGGCAGAGCAGCCTTGATTCGACCGTCATCGGTGATGGTGGTGCCGTCCAGCGGAACATTGAAATCAGCGCGAACCAGAACGCGCTTGCCCTTGAGATCTCCAAGGTCCTTGAGTGTCTTCATGAATATCCTTTCCTTGACGAATCGCACGTCAAAGTGGCCAATTTTGCCACTTTGCATATTACAGGCATTCCGGAACAAAACACCGCATTCGTCTACTGACTGAATGCGGTGTTTTGTCACATCGTTGTCGCGTTTTGCCGAATAGGCACGGCAAATCGGATTGTCGGGTTACTTGCCTTCGGCTGCGCGAGCCTTCTCCGTCTTCTCGGCAAGTTGAAGCAGTCGGCGAATTCGGCCGGCAATCGCATCCTTGGTGATTTGCGGTTCGGCGATCTTGCCGAGCTCCTCGAGGCTCTTGTCCACGTGATCGATGCGCAGCTGGCCGGCCTGACGGAGGTTGTCCGGAATGTTATCGCCGAGTACTTCGAAAGCATGCTGCACTTTTTCGCTGGCTTCGGCGGCGGCCTTGGCGGAACGGCGCATATTGGCGTCATCGAAGTTGGCCAGACGGTTGGCCTTGCCGCGGGCCTCGCCGTCGGAGCGCTTGCCGGTCCATTCGCGGGCCGAACGGGTGGCGCCCATGAGCTTGAGCATGCGTTCGATGGCGTCGGGATCCTTGAGTGTCACGCGCTCGGAGCTACGCAGCGTGCGATGCTTGGCCTGGATGCCTAGACGACGGGCCACGCCACACAGGGCCATGGCGGCCTCTTCCGTGGGGCAAGCGATTTCCAGGAAGCTGGCCTTACCGGGATCGGACAGGAAGCCACGGGCCATGAAGGCGCCGCGCCATGCCGCTTTGATTTGGGCGATGGATCCGTTGACCACTTCAGACGGCAGTCCACGGACCTGCTGCTTGCGGCGGTCGACCAGTCCGGTCTGCAAAGCCAAGGCCACTACGTTGCGGGTGACGAGCACCACATAGGTCTCGACAGGGCCGTTCGGGGTCTGACGTGTGAGGTGATTGACCTCGGCTTCGTGCCCGAACGTGTTCCTCAACGTGTTCTTCAGCCATTCTGCAACGTCAAGCGAGGTGAATACGGCTTGGATAACGTATGTATTCTGTACCGGTCGAAGACCGCCGCCAAAACGGATCATGGCCGCAGCTTGGGCCTTGATCGCGGCTGGCGAATCGCCTTCAAAGGCTGCCAACTCGCTTTTGACATCGTCCAGAAGAGCCAAGATCTACCTCCTACAGTCCCGTTCTTCTCAATGCTTCAGGCGCTTCGTGCCGTTATCTGCTGTCACACGGTCGGAAGCCATCGGCTTTCTGTGATACCTAATCTGGTGGACAAGCGAACCCGTTTGATACGTATTATGGGCTCTGCTTTCTCGCAGTGTGGTCACCGAACGCTTGCCCGATGACCGCTCGACGCCTGCTTACGATGAGTGACGCTTGTGCTGTTCTCTCGCGGAAACGGTTACGTTGAGCCCATGTGCGCGTAAGCGGCGAGCCAGCTCTTCGCTCATCGCCACCGACCGGTGCTGACCACCGGTGCAGCCGACGGCGATGGTTACGTAGTGCTTGTCTTCCTGGGCGTATCCTTCCAACGCAATCTCGATAGCTTTCTCATAAGCGTCGAGAAATTCCTTGGCTCCCTTGCTGGAAAGCACGTAGTCGGCGACCGGCTTGTCGTGCCCGGTAAGCTCGCGCAGGCTGGGCACCCAGAACGGGTTGGGCAGAAAACGCACGTCGGCCACGAAATCGGCGTCGATGGGCATACCGTATTTGAAGCCGAAGCTGAAGATGTGTACTGCCACGGTGGTGGGGCCGGAGCCGAGCATCGCCTCGTAGAGTTTGGTGGACAGCTGGTGGATGCTCAGGGAGCTGGTGTCGATGACCCAGTCGGCTCGTTCCTTGAGGTCTTCCAGCAGGTGACGTTCCTCAAGGATGCCGTCGATCAGTCGGTTGCCGTGCTGCAGCGGGTGCGGGCGGCGCACGGATTCGTAGCGCTTGATGAGCACTTCGTTGCTGGCGTCGAGGAACAGAATACGGGTTTTGACGCCGAGATCATCCAGATGGCCGAGCACGGCGGCCAGCTCGTCGAAATAGCTGGAGCGCACGTCGATGACGGCGGCAAGCTTGTGGACGCCTGACTCCGATCCGGAACCGGAGGTGGTCATCATGTCGACAAGCGGGATAAGCAGTTTGGGAGGCAGGTTGTCGACCACATACCATCCCATGTCTTCCACGCAGTCAGCGGCATGAGAGCGGCCTGCGCCGGACATACCGGTGATGAGCAGCACTTCGAAGGCATCAAGCGGGGTCGGCTGGTTGTCCGGAGTCGATGTGGATGTCGCGGAATTCGCCGGCGCATTCGTGGCGGCCGCCTCGCCGGTATCGCGGTTCGTTGTCTGTTGATTCATTACAGCGCCTCCTCAAGAGCTTTGCGCATCGCGATCTCCAGCTGGTCGTCTTCGGTGGTGGTGTCCTGCAGACGCTGGTCGGCATCGCTGGGCGGGTCGTCATCCCAGATACCGGTCATCAGCAATACCTGTACGAGAGCTTGGTACAGCAGCATTTCTTCGCCGCCGATGGCGTGACCGCCATGAGCGCGCCAGGCTTCCATGAGCTTGGTGGGGCGTGGATCGTAGATCACGTCCAACAGCAGTCCGGAGAATGGCTCGGTTCCGGCATCGGCGAGGGCATCCGCGACGTTGTCGGCCGCGTGTCCGGGAATCGTGTTGATGACATAGGTGGCGTTGCGGGCTGCCTCGAGCAGGGCCTGATCGTCGCCTAATTCGATTTCGTTGTACGGGTTATGCACGTTGACGAACTTTTCGGCCACTGGTTTAAGCCCGGTGTTTTTTCCGGGGTGGCGGGCGGCGACGACGATATGGCCGATTTCGGGCATCATGCAGCATGCGGCCAACGCCGAAGTGGCGGTGTTGCCATTGCCGATGATCAGCGCGGTGCCGCTTCTCGACGCGGTGTGGTGTTCGCCGAGTTCGCGATTGGCATGGTCGAAGGCGAGTTGGATGCCGATGACATCGGTGTTGTATAGCTTGATGCCCGGCTTGCCGTTCGGCCAAGCGGGATCATCGGCAGCCACGCTCCAGTCGAATACCGCGGTATTCGCCACCTTCAGTTCCTTGGCCCACAAATTTTCCGGAACACCGTACGGTTGGATGGTCTTCTTCAACGGCATGGTCAGGCTCAGGCCAGCCCACGTCGAGTCAAGGCCTTTGAGGAAAGCGTCGAGGTCGTCTTCCCCCACCTCGTGCTTGTCGTACAGCCAATCGTCGAGTTTCAGCGAACGGTAGGCCGCGTTGTGAAGCACGGGTGACAATGAGTGTGCGACGGGTTTGCCGAGTACAGCGCAACGATGATTGGCCATATCCCCTCCTTGATGTCTGTTCCCATGCTAGCCGACACTTTGCTTCGAATATGTCAACCACAGGCCCCGCAACCGAAAATTTACTCTGGGCTGCTGGACCGGGCCGGCTCACTGCTCGTGCAGCGCGTTGTACAGCGCTTCGGCTTTGGCGTGGCCGATGCCTTTGACCTTCTCGAAGTCCTCGACACTGGCTTCGCGCATGGCTTTGACCGAGCCGAAGTGGTTGAGCAGCCGCTTCTGGTAGCTTTCGCCGATGCCGGGAATCTCGTCGAGCGCGCTGCGCAGGGCGCCTTTGCGCCGCTGCTGGCGGTGGTAGGTGATGGCGAAGCGGTGGGATTCGTCGCGTACACGCTGCAGCAGATACATGCCTTCGGACTGGCGTTTGAGGATGATCGGATAGTCGTCGTCCGGCACCCACACCTCTTCCAAGCGTTTGGCCAGTCCGCAGACGGCCACGTCGTTCACGCCACAGTCCTCAAGCGCCTTGGCGGCGGCCATGACCTGCGGCTTGCCGCCATCGACCACCACCAGGTTCGGCTTGTAGGCAAAGTGATGCCGGTTTGTGTTCTGCTGGACGATGTCGGGCGGGGACTCCCGCGCATCGTTCTGCACTCCGACCGGCACCGCGTGCCCCTTGCCACTGATGTCGGAACCGCCCTCACCATTGTCGTTACCGTTCGCAGCGATTGTCTCCGCCGCCACGGCAGTGGTCATCTTGCCGGCGGCCGAGGCCACACGCTGTTCCGCGTCGATGCTTTCGCCGGAGTCGCCGGCGATGTTGCCGTGCTTGAAGCGGCGGGTGAGCGTCTCGTAAAGCGCGGACAGATCATCCACCGCGCCTTTGCCGTCCTTGCCTCGGATGGCGAAGCGTCGGTATTCGGATTTCTTGGCGATCGCGTCTTCGAACACCACCATGGAGGCCACCTGGAAGGCACCGCCCACAGTGTTCGAAATGTCGTAGCATTCGATGCGCAGCGGGGCTTCCGCGAGTCCCAATGCCTTGGCCACATCGTTCATGGCCTGGGTGCGTGCGCCCATGTCGGAGATGCGGCTCATCTTGCTGCGTTGCAGTGCTTGGCTGGCGTTCTCGTTGGCGCGGTCCATAAGCTGCTTCTTGTCGCCTCGCGAGGCCACACGGATGGTCACCGCTCCCCCGCGCAGATTGGTCAGCCAGCCTTCGAGTTCCTCACGGCGGGCCGGTTCGACGGGCACGATGATTTCGCGCGGTACCGGTGCGATGGGTGCCAGCAGGTCCGCGCGCCCGGTGGTCTCCTGACGGGTGTTGCGTTCTCGGGTGGCCTGGGCGCGTGCCACAGCGTCCGTGGCCGTGATGGTTTGCGTGGAGCCGATGGCCTCGCGATTAGTGGAGATGGTCGCGGCCGACTGGGGGTGATTGTCCCCGGCGGCGTCCGAATACACCTGCACCAGAAGGTCGGCCATCAAGTCGGCGTCATCGATGTCCTCAACTCGTTCGACGCTCCAGTTGCGTTCGCCGCGAATCGAGCCGGCGCGCACATAAAAAGCGTGCACGGAGGCTTCGAGCTCGTCGCTGGCGAAGCCGAACACGTCCGCGTCCACATCCTGGTCGAAGACGACGGCGTTCTGTTGCACCACGGTTTCCAGCATTTGGATCTGGTCGCGCAGTCGGGCGGCTTTCTCGAATTCGAGTTCGGCGCTGGCCTCTTTCATGTCGCGGGTCAACTGGGCGATGTATGGCCGTCCGAGTCGTCCGGTCATCACGCCGACCAGCTGTTCGCACAGCCTCCGGTGTTCGTCCGCTTCAATGCGGTTCACGCAGGGTGCGGAGCATTTGCCGATGGAAGCGAACAGGCATGGCCGTCCGGTCAGTTGCGCCTTATGGAACACGTTGGTGGTGCAGGTGCGTACCGGGAACGTGCGCAGCAACCGGTCAAGACTGTGCCGCAATTCCCACACTTTGGCATAGGGGCCGAAATACCGGGTATCCCGCCGTTTGCGCGACCGCGTGACCCACACGCGCGGAATTCGCTCCCCCGTGCTGACCGCGAGATACGGATAGGTCTTGTCGTCGCGGAACTGCACGTTGAACCGTGGGTCGAATTCCTTGATCCACGTGTATTCCAACGTCAGTGATTCCAGTTCGGTGGCGACGACCGTCCACTCCAGGCTGCGTGCGGTCAGCACCATGGTCTGCGTGCGCGGATGCAGCAGATACAGCGGCTGGAAATAATTGGTGAGCCTGTTGCGCAGGTTCTTTGCCTTGCCCACATAAATGACGCGCCCTTCCCCGTCGCGCCATTTGTACACACCGGGTTTGGCGGGAATATCCGAGGTCTTGGGTCGGAACAGGTCGCGAGAATCCCCCAGCAAAGGTGCCCCATTCGCATTCACCTTCGCCGTCGTTTCCCCGGCACCCACAGCTATGCTTTCCGACATTAACGCCGCCGCAGTCTTCCGCCACTCATCCGGACTATGCCGCTCAATATCGTTCGTCATAATCCTCCTCGCTATTAAGCAAAACCAATCATCAGGGATTGGGTGGGTTGGGGTGTGTGTTGCTGGACCGTAAAGACTTGACCTGAGCGGCCCGGAGCATGTCCAGCAACAAACACCCCAACCCACCCGAGGTCAGCTGCAATGGAAGGCTAAAGCATGGGTTTCAGGAACTTGCCGGTCCATGAGGCTTCGCATTCGGCAACCTGTTCGGGCGTGCCCTGCGTGACGATGGTGCCGCCTCCGTCGCCGCCCTCCGGACCGAGATCGATCAGCCAGTCGGCCTCCTTGATCACATCCAGATTATGTTCGATGACGATGACCGTATTGCCCTTGTCCACCAGGGACTGCAGCACCTTGAGCAGCTTGTTCACGTCTTCGAAGTGCAGGCCGGTGGTCGGCTCGTCGAGGATGTACACGGTTTTGCCGTCGGATCGGCGCTGCAGCTCGGTGGCAAGCTTGACGCGCTGCGATTCACCGCCGGACAGGGTGGGTGCGGGCTGGCCGAGTCGGATGTAGCCGAGGCCGACGTCCACGAGGGTCTTCAGGTATCGGGAGATGCCGGTGTACGCCTTGAAGAAGTCGGCGGCCTCCTCGATGGGCATGTTGAGGATGTCGGCCACGGTCTTGCCGTTGTACGTGACTTCGAGGGTCTCGCGGTTGTATCGTTTGCCGTGGCAGACCTCGCAGTCCACGTAGACGTCGGGCAGGAAGTTCATTTCGATCTTCAGCGTGCCGTCACCGTGGCAGGCCTCACATCGGCCGCCTTTGACGTTGAAACTGAAGCGGCCGGGGCCGTAGCCGCGCACCTGGGCTTCGGGAGTCTTGGCGAACAGGGTGCGGATCTTGTCCCACACACCGGTGTAGGTGGCGGGGTTGGATCGCGGCGTGCGGCCGATCGGGTTCTGGTCGACGTGGATCACCTTGCGCACCTGGTCCACGCCTTCCACGCGCGTGTGGCGGCCGGGTACGATGCGTGCACCGTTGAGCTTGTCGGCGAGCACCGGGTAGAGGATCGTGTTGACCAGCGAGGATTTGCCGGAGCCGGAGACGCCGGTGACCACGGTGAGCACGCCGAGCGGGAAGCTCACGTCGATGTTCTTGAGGTTGTTCTCGCGGGCACCCACGACTTTGAGCACCTGGGTCTTGTGGATCTTGCGGCGCTTGGCGGGCACGGCGATCTCTCGCCGGTGGGCGATGTAGTCGCCGGTGATGGAGCGCTTGGCTTCTATGAGGTGCTTGGCGGGGCCGGAGTAGATGACTTCGCCGCCGTGTTCGCCGGCGCCGGGGCCGATGTCGACCACCCAGTCGGCGCGGCGTATCGTGTCCTCGTCGTGTTCGACGACAATCAGCGTGTTGCCGAGATCGCGCAGGTGGTGCAGGGTTTCGATGAGGCGTTCGTTGTCACGCTGGTGCAGGCCGATGGACGGCTCGTCGAGCACGTACATGACGCCGACCAGACCGGAGCCGATCTGCGTGGCGAGTCGGATGCGCTGCGCTTCTCCGCCGGACAGGGTGGCGGCCGCGCGCGAGAGGGTCAGGTAGTCGAGGCCGACGTCGTTCAGGAAGCCGAGTCGGGCCTTGATCTCCTTGAGCACTTCGCCGGCGATCAGCTGTGCCGAGCCTTCGAGTTTCAGGCCGTTGATCCAGGCGAGTTCGCGTACGACGGGCATGTCGCACACGTCGAAGATGGATTTTCCGTCCACGGTGACAGCGAGCACTTCGGGCTTCAGGCGGCGTCCGTGGCAGACCTGGCAGGGCACTTCGCGCATGTACGACTCGTAGTATTCGCGCATGGACTGCGAATCGGTTTCGTCGTGGCGTCGCATGAGCGTGCGGATCACGCCTTCGAAGCCGGTGGAGTATTCGCGCAGGCGTCCCCAGCGATTGCGGTAGGAGACGTTGACCTTGAAGTCGTGGCCGTAGAGGATGTCGTGCTTGACGTCGTCCGGCAGGCCCTTCCAAGGGGTCTTCATGGAGAAGCCCATTTCCTTGGCCAGACCTTCGAGGATGTGGCCGTAGTACTGGGAGGTCATCTTGGTGCCGCTCCACGGTTCGATGACGCCGTCGGCCAGTGACCTGTCCGGGTCGGAGATGATGAGGTCCGGGTCGATTTCCAGTTTGAAGCCGAGACCGGTGCAGGCGGGGCAGGCACCGTAGGGGGCGTTGAAGGAGAAGGTGCGCGGCTCGACCTCGTCGAGTTCGAGCGTGTGCCCGTTCGGGCAGCTGCGGTGTTCGGAGAACGGCTGGCGGCGGACCGGGCTGCCTTCCTCCTCGTCCACGAAGTCGATGATGATGCTGCCGTTGGCGAGCTTGAGGGCGGTTTCCACCGAGTCGGTCAGGCGTTGGCGGATGCCGTCCTTGACCACGAGTCGGTCGACCACGACCTCGATGGTGTGCTTCTTCTGCTTGGTGAGTTTGATGTCGTCGGACAGCTGCGTCATCTCGCCGTCGATGAGCGCGCGGGCGTAGCCGTCGGAGCGCAGCAGCTCGATCATATCCACGAACTCGCCCTTGCGGCCCTTGACCACGGGCGCGAGAATCTGGAATCGCGTGCGCTCCGGGTAGCCGAGCAGCGTGTCGACGATCTGCTGCGGGGTCTGGGAGGCGACGGGCTCGCCGCATTCAGGGCAGTGAGGGATGCCGGTGCGGGCGAAGAGCAGTCGCAGGTAATCGTAGATTTCGGTGATGGTGCCGACGGTAGAACGCGGGTTGCGGTTGGTGGTCTTCTGGTCGATGGAGACGGCCGGGCTCAGGCCCTCGATGAAGTCAACGTCGGGCTTGTCCATCTGACCCAGGAACTGGCGGGCGTAGGCGGATAGGGATTCGACGTAGCGTCGCTGGCCTTCGGCGAACAGGGTGTCAAACGCGAGCGAGGATTTGCCCGAACCGGACAGGCCTGTGAACACGACCATGCGATTGCGCGGAATCGCCAGGTCGACGTTCTTGAGGTTGTGTTCGCGCGCACCCTGAATCGTGATCTTGAGATCGTTCGGGATGTGCGAGATATCAGCTACCAGCGAACCATCGTGTTCAATCAGCGGCGCCTTTTTGATCTCCCGGCTCAGGAAGGAGTCGCTGGTCATCACCTTTTCGACGATGACCTCACCGTTCTTGCCCTTGCCGGTTTTCGCGCCCGTTGCGCTTGTTGCGCGCCTTGCGCCAGTCTGCATTGCCGCCACAGCCACACCCCACCTTCCATCTCACCGTTCCCGCGCGCACGGTCATGCGCGCGCCAAATCTGTCCCAAGGATACCCGAACACACGACCAAATTCGAACGCTTGTTCGATGGCGTGTCAGGCCGGAAAACTGAACCAGAGTATGCAAAATTCCGGACCATCAGTGGACCGAAACGCAAGAGCCGGCCCCCAAGATACTCGGGGCGTCCGGCTCTCACTTCCATTTCCCCAGCGGGGTTGGCTTACCATGAAGTATACACGGTTTTAGGACATCAATCACTGTCGATGAACACTGTTCGAACATGGCCGAGGAATTCATCGTATCTTCCAGTACCGGCCTGGGCATCACCGTACGCTCCTAGCAGCTGATCAGGGAGCCATAGCCTTGCATCAGTCTCCCCTGCACAGAGTTCGACACGAATTGGCCCGATAAATCTGCGGCTTCTCAATCCATCGATGAAACGGATATCGTTCCTGTCCTGTGAAATCTCGCGCCGTTCAAGCACAAGCGTGTCCACGTTGTATTCTGTTTCCAGCAGAGGCAGAAGACGTTCCAAACATTTACGGCGAGCGCGTTCGGCGGTATTCCACTGGCTCATTGGTACCGCAGCCACAATGACATGATCAATGTCCATTGCAGCCATGGCATCAACGACTTTGCCACGCAATGATGGCCGCATGTCTCGCCAGTGCAATTTCCTTGCTCCTTTGGGCTTAAGCAACGCCAATCTTTGCCTTGTTTCGGTTTCCGTATCATCACATACGCATGCGCCCATCAAGTACATAGGCGAGTGAACTCCGGTTTTCCGCACACTCTCGTCACCCCAAGCGGTTGCCATGTTTGTCCCTTCTCGCGCAACGCAAAACAACAGTTCGATAGTATCGGATAGCAGTGCCGGACCTTGCAGCTATGCAATGCCGTTGCATTATTAATCGGAAGGCATAATGTGAGACGAGAAAAAGCTAAGCCGTTCTAGCTCTTGGCAACATCCCCAATCACTCAGCCTAAATCGGCAAATCCTGATTTTCAATGGACTCCACGGGGATGCCAAGCTTGCGTAATTCGTCAACTGCATCACGCATGGGAATGCGTTCCTGTTCGATGCGCCGATAAGCGATGGTTTTGTCAGCACACAGTCGTTCATAAAGACGTCGCTCCGCCGATTGAAGGCCGGGCGTCGGCTTAGGCTCCCGCATAGCAATCTTCGCGCTGCGTTCAGTACGATCGGTACCAAATCTGTGGTACCGATCGTATGCATCGCAATCCATCAGGATGGAGTCGCATTCGATACCTGATTCACGTAATGTCGAAAGTATTTCCAGTCCATCCGCATCCATATCACCCCAATACACGATACGCATGTCACGCAGTGCAGGAACCGCAGGTACAGCATCGCTTACAGCGCGACCAGAACCCCATATGCAGATGCCCTGCGCAATCGGCGGCATAGTCTGATACGTGTCTTTGTTCTCAACGATGACAGCATATTTAATGCCGGATAACGCTTCGCCTTCCCACGGACACCATATGATGCGTTCGAGCTCAGCATCGTCGCGGACCGGATCGAGATAACGGAACCGCAGTTCGGTCGGCCGTTTTGACAGACCCAACGTTTCGACACCGAGCAGTCGGCAAATGGCCTTACGACGATTGGTTTTTGACTCATTCAGCCATTTGCCGCTGAATCCTGTCAGTGGAATCTGTCGCGGCGTCATACCGGTCACGTCATGATGCCTGAAATATCGAACTGCGCTGACAAGCAGATCGAAGTCGTCAGGCTGTTCATGGCCTGTCATGCGAGCGGCCGATTCGATTGTTTCCGGAGCAACGTCACAAGCAGCAACCAGACATGCTATGCGGCGGCGCGCTTCGCGACATTCCGCCGCCAGCGTACGACCAACCACACGCATGGCTATTGATTCGTCAGGAACGACGACTTTGGAGATCAGCTCGACAGAGGTGCCTATGGTGCGATGCTTGGTTATGATTTCGCAACCATTCTTGCTTGCCCATTGCCGTATCTCATTGTTGTTGTCATGCACCGCAATCGCATTGGTTTCCAAAAATGCTTGGTCCGGCAATCCCACCGGCACGGGAAATGGCCATGCCGGTTCGATGTCGTACATATGTGAACGCATATGTTTCTTCACGCATGTGGTGATCGCAGCGATGTCTTTCATGCCGGCCACAGTTCCCATCACCTGCTTTCGAACATCGTCGAGTCGAACCGAATCGTCTTAATACCGGCGACGCCAGGACTGCTCATTCGGCAACCCCGTCATCCTTCAATATATCCGACGATGATTCATCGTCCATGTCATTCTGATGCAGCACGGCCTCGCGCAGGGAGGTGAGGCCGGTGTCGGGGTCCTTGTAGGTCACGTAGGCCTTGGTGGAGACCTCGAGGATTTCGCCGGTCTTGCTTTCCGGAGCGGAGACGATGACCTGGAATCCGAGGCGCGGCAGCACCGTGAGGGCGCGCTGCGTGTAACGGCCGTCGGCCTTGATGAGCGCCTCGTCGAGGAACAGCGTGGTGTACGAGGGCTCGCTGGTCAGGCCGCCGCCGAGCAGGTAGATGAGCGCCGCGCCGTATACGAATGAGGTGAGCTCCTGCAAGGCGCCGCCCGAACGGCCGCCGGTGGAGGTGATGCGTTCATCCGGGCCGTCGGCATGATGCACGATGGCGTAGAAGGACGAGCGGCAGCGCGGGTCGAGGTTGCGGGCGCCGTAGCTTTTCACGCCGTTCGCGTCCTTGACCTGCGCGAGTTCGGCGCGCAGCAGCCCGACCATCGGCGCGCAGGCCGCGAAAGCCTTGCGCGAGGCGTCGGAATCGTTGACGTCGGCGGATTTCCAATCGTTCAGGGTGCCGATGACGCGGATGAGCTGCGCCCAGAAGGTGCGCTCGGGACGGCGCACGTCCGCGTGCAGGGACAGGCTGCCGTGCTTGGGACCGAACTGCTGGCCTTTGAGCATGGCGTTGATGCGGTCAAGCTGGTCGTGGATGTCGCTGGCATCCGTGTCGATGGCGCGTTTGATGGTCAGGAAGCTCCTGAGCAGCTGTTCGAGGCAGCGCCGGTATTCGGCGTCGGTGGCGGCAACCGCGGCCAGCTGGGTGAGGCTGGCGAGTTCGTCGAGATAGTACCGGTAGTCCTCCACGCTGGCGGTCAGCGAATCATCGTCGGCCGCGTAGAGCGCGATGTAGGTGCTCATCTTCGATTCGACGCCGGTGCGTGCGGCATCGGCCTGGCCGTTCAGCAGGTTGATGCGGGAGGCCATGTCCTTGCCGATGCCGGCGATGGTGCGTTCGGGGAAGCTCTCCCCCGGTGCCTGCGTTCCTGCCGCGCCCGCGCCGATGATCATGTGCGCGCGCATGGCGGCGTCCGCCAGTCCGGCGAATCGGTTGTCGTAGGATTCGGCGAGCGCCGCCGTGACTTCGTCCGGCAGCGGGCCGGACGCGGCGTCATCGTCATTGTCGGCGGTGGCACCGGCGGCGTCCGTCGTGCCGGTGTCGGCATGGTCGCGCAGCCAGATGAGCGCCGCTTCGACGGCGCTGCCGGCGCGGGCCGCGGCCTGGTCGGATTCGATGCGCTGGCGTTCCACACGGTCGAGTTCGGCGTTCAGTTCGTCGCGCTGTTTGGCGAGTTCGGCGAGCTTGGGATCGTTTTTGATGGATGCGATGGCGTCCTGCGTGTCCGTGATGGTCCGTTGCGCGCCGGCGATGTCGATGCGCTCCCAGGACGTGTAGGCGAGCTGGTTGGCCAGTTCGAGTTCGCGGTGGAGGTTATCGGACTGTGTTTTGGCGGCCGTGTAGTCGGTGTCGGCTTGGCTGAGCGCGTTGCGGGCGGCGTCGACCTGCGCTGCGAGCGCGTTGAGGTAGGTTTCGTTGACGAATCCGATGACCTGGGCGCGGTCTTTGGTGCCGTGCTGGCCGCGTGCGCCGGATTTGATCTGACCGTCGGCCTGCACCTGACGGTTGGTGCGGTCGGTGTCGTCGATGGCGGTGACGCATAGGGCGTCGAATCGTTCGTCCTGGGTCTGCGAGCGCAGCCAGTCGGCGAAGGGCGAGTCGTCGCGGTAGCGCAGTTTGCCGGACAGCCAGTCGCCGTCCTGTTCTCCGGTGAGTATGTTCGCGTGCGCGCCGGTGTCGTCGTAGTGGCGTGCGGTGTCCACGAACTGCCAGGTGCGTCGGGGCATGGTGCGCGGGTCGATGGTGCTGACTTTGGCGGCGAAGCCCTGTTCGTGGCGCTTGTCGACGAGGATGGTCTGGGCGATGGGCGCGTAGGCGACGTTCATGGCGAGACGCCAGTCTTCCTCGTGTTCGTTCACGTCCATGAGTTCGGCCACGTACGGCAGTTCGGCGGGGGTGAGTCCGGTGGCGCGACAGAGCATGGCTCGGGTTTCGTCCATCTGCTGGGAGATGCGGGTGCGCTGGGAGCGTTGCCGGTCGAAGTCGCGTTGCAGTCGTTCGAGGTCGCCGCGTGCGCCGGCCCGCGCGTTGATGGCGGCGGTGAGGGCTTCCTCGCATTCGCCGTCTCGTTTGTTGTATTCGCGTTTGAAGTTCACGGCGTTGATGCGGCGTTCGTTCCAGGCCTGTTCGTCGCCGGGCAGCGTCTCGCCGATGGATGCGAACGTTTGTTCGATTCGTGTTCGGTTGGCTTGCACGTCTTCGAGGGTGCGGCGGGCCTGGTCGAGTTCGAGTTCGAGTCGGGTCAGGTTGCCGCCGTCCAGACCCTGCATCTGGCCTCGGATCATGTCGAGACGGGTGTGCAGGTCTTCGGTTCGGCGGCGCAGCAGCTTGGCTTCCGCCTCGCTGTTCTGTTGTTCGGCGCGGTCGGCGGGCAGTTGGACGGCGACTTCGCCGCGCATGCGGGCCAATGCCCAGTCGCGCAGCACGGCCGGCACCGTGCCGTCGACGGCCGGCTTGACCGGTTCGAAGGCGCGGGCCTTGCCGCGTGCGGCGGCGTATTCGCCGTAGGCCTGTTGGATGCCGCGCAGCGTGTCCATGCGGCGGGTCTTCTCGTCCATGGCGTGGAAGTTCTCGTCGTAACGTTCGTAGTCCTCGACCGTGGTGCGGGCCAGGTCCAGGGCTTCGGGCACGCCGAGCACGCCTTGTTTGAAGATGTCGTCGAGCCGGGAGGGCGCGTCGGCGGACTGGATCTTGTGCAGCAGTCGGCAGGCGGCCTCGCTCAGGCCCATTGCGCTCCAGATGTGTGTGTGGAACGCTTCGGCGCTGGGGAATGTGAGGCAGTCGGGGTAGGTGGCTTTGAGCTGGGCCGGCGTGAACGGGGCGTCACGGTATTGGTCCATGCGCCTGGGGTCCACGGGCTTGCCCCAGACCACGTACTGTCGGCGCACGTCGCCGCGGCCGTCGCCGGGCATCAGGTAGAGGAATTTGGCGCAGGAGAGCACCTGGCCGGTGGTCTGGTTGCGATAGGTGTCCACGATGGCGCCCCACACGGGTTGCGGTGCGCCGTTCTCGTCGCGGCCGCGCAGGTAGAGCGGCTCGTCGCCGGTTTCGGTGCTGCCCACGCCGACCATGCCGCGCAGGTAGGTGTAGTCGCTGCGTTCGGAGCGGCCGGAGTTCGAGGCCTTGTTGAACGGCGTGCCGGTTGGGTACAGCAGGGAGATCTGCGCGTCGACCAGCGTGGATTTGCCGGATTCGCTGGCGCCGGCGAGCAGGGTCACCGGCAGCTTGTGGTCCGTGGAGGGGCGGAATTCGTGGTAGCCCTCATAGGAGCCCCAGTTGATGAGTCGGCGGGATTCCAGCATCCACCGGTCCGCGATCATCTGCACGTCTGTCGCCTGCATCATTCGGCTCCCTTCTCGTCGTCATCGTCATCTTCCGTGTCGCCGTCGCCGTGTTCCGCGACGTCGAGCCAGGTGTCGGCCAGTTCGCGGTCGAGCACCACAGGCACGAGCGGCGTGATCTGGTACATGGCTTCGTCGTCCAGGCGCACCAAATACCCGTAGGTGATCATCGCGGAGACGATGGCGCCGATCTGCTTTGCCACGCCTTCCTCATCGTTGCGGGCGGCCAGATAGCCGGCGCCGGTGGCGAGCGCGGCGCGGATCTCCTCAAAGCTGACGAGCCAGTCGGCGGGGTCGGCGTGCACGTTCTCGTATTCGAGGACGCGGATGCGCAGGAAGGCGAGCAGCGCGGCCTCCTCGCGTTTGAGGCTGACACGGGTTTTGAGCGAGCGCAGGGTCACGTCGTCGCCGGCCACGGGCGTGGCGTACATGATGCGGTAGCGTTCGTTGATCACCAAGTCGAGCAGGTCGTTGTTCAGGGAGCGTACGACGGCGTCGCGGTTGTCGAGCACGGTGTCGTAGGTGGGCCCGCTGATATAGCGGTCACGTTTGAGGGCGATGGCGGCCATGCGTGCCTCGGCCGGCATGTCGCCGGTGTCGCCTTCGAACAGGGCGTACGGGTTGGCGTTGTCCATATGCTCCTCGTGTTCCTCGTGTTCCTCGGCCACGGTCATCCTTCCTCCACAATGATGCTCAGCTCGTCCATGTCGGCCAGCACCGGTCTAGTGATCCAGTTCCGGGGCTCGCCGTCGATCGATACGCAATGCCAGGTCGCGGTATCGCCGCGCTGCGCCGGGGCCGGCTCGGTGGCGATGTCGCTGTCGACCCCGACGCCGACGCCGTCAGTGGACGGCTCGTCGGCGATGGCGTTGCCGCTTACGGCTCCCAGCCCGCCCAGGAAGCCGACGATCTCGCTTTCGCGGCGTTCGCTTTCGGGCAGCCGGTTGAAGCTGGCGGCGATGTCCACGAGGGTTGCGCCGGGCCTGTCATCGGACCTGTCAACGGTCACCGGGTTGCGCCGGATGAGGCTGACCATGCGCAGGAGTCGGGGGCCGCCGCTGTTGACCATGTCCCGCAGATCGGCCACCGGAGTCGACTGCGGGGCTTCGGCGGCGAGGTCGCTCAGGCCGGGTGCGGTGGCGCGGGTCATGGATTTGGCCGGGCGCATCGGCAATGGCGCGAACAGCGCGTCCGAGGTGGCCGTGTCGTACGGGCGCGAGGCGTCTCCCATATGGGTTTTCGCATCCGCGTTGAGGCGCGCGTACAGTCGGTTCAAGCGGGTGAGCATCGTACGGTAGCGAGTGTCGGTTTGCTGGCGCACGAGCCGGCTGATCGCCTCGTCGGAGACGCGCATCTGGCGGCGCACGGCTTCGATGCCGTCGTAGATGCGGGCCAGTTCGTCGCGGATCTGGCCGAGCAGCACGCCGGATTCGCCGGCCAGATACGGGGTTTTGGCGATGGCGCGCAGGGCTTCGTCGATTTGCTGGCGACCCTCGTCGGTGATGATCACCTGGAAGGCGTCCTCGAAGCGGCGGCCGCTGTCTGATTCGCGGAACGAGCGGCGGTATTCATCGTGGTAGCGGGTCAGGTTCTCGTCCACGCTGATGTCGCCGGCCTGCATGCGCCGACGCAAGGCGTCGCCGTTGTCCCGCTCGTCGAGCACGAGTTCGCGCAGGTCGATGGGCACGCCGCGCAGCGTGTTGTGGATCACGGCGATCACGTCCTCCACCTGGGCTTCGCTCAGCGTGGCATGCTGCTTGCCCTGTTGGATGCGTTTGATCTCGTGCTTGCGTTCCTTGATTTCACGGTTGAGGAGTTTGATGCGCTCGCCGGGGTCGGCGGTCAGCTGCATGCGCGCGTGCTCGATTTCCATGATGATGCTGTTGGCCTGCGCGCCGGACAGGGCGCGTGATTCGTCTTCGAGCCTGCTCAGCGCCTCGATGGCGCGGTGGGCGCGGGCCGTCAAACGGTAGAGGAATCGGTGTGAGGCCGCATCATGCGAGTTGGCGAGCCAGGCGTAGTCGCCTTCGCCTTCACGGGTCAGGTCGGCGAGGATCTGATGGGCGGCCTCGGCGAAGGTCTGGTCCTCGCGCGGCGCATACTCGCCGGCGTCGGCCAGAGCGTTCAGACTTTGCGCGAACCGCTCCTCCACGGTCTCGCGCGGCAGCTCGCCGGTGAGCGGGTCGAACGTGGAACGCAGCAGCGACACGTACAGCATCGCGTTCTGGCGCAACAGCAACCGCAGGACGCCCGTCTCATACACCGGTCGCAGCCGTTCCAGCTCCCGCATCACATCGGCCACAGCATGCCTCCCTCTGTCGTGACCGCACCATACTAGCCGATAGCCGCGAACCACACCCCGCCCGCGCCACGTCCTTCGCCCCCCACAGGGAGGGGCGCCAAGCCATGCTAAAAATCACAGACAGACTATTGCCTTTGCGGGAAATCATCGTTAGATTGGCGAGAGGAATATTGTCAATGCATACGAAACGGAAAACATCGTGACCGCACCGAACACGCCCGCCGAAACCTCTGACCAGCTCAACAAGCCCGCCAAATCCGGCAAACTGGAGGTCTCCGACCTCATCACCATCGGCGTGTTTGCGGCCCTGTACTTCGTGATGGTGTGCATCGCCACACTGGTGAGCACCCTGTTCACCGGCGGCTTCGGCTCCATCTTCCTGCCCGCCATCACGGCCCTCATCTCCGGCTGCGTGTACATGCTGCTGGCCGCACGCCTCGGCAAATTCGGCGGCATCACCGTCATGGGCGTGATCATCGGACTGTTCCTGTTCATCTCCGGGCATTTCGTGCTTTCGTTCATCGCCAGCATCGTGTTCCCGGTGGCGGCCGACCTCATCGCGCGCGCCGGCAAGTATAAGAGCAAGGCGCTACTGCTCGTCAGCTACGTGGTGTTCTCCTACGGCCTGACCGGCCCGATCCTGCCCCTGTGGTTCATGAAGGACGCCTACGTGGCGAGCCTGCAGGCGCGCGGCAAGGACGCAGCCTACATCGACGGCGTATTCGTCAACATCAACACCGGCACGTTCTTCATCTCGATGATCGCGATTCTGGTGTGCGCGGTTCTCGGCGGCTGGTTCGGCCAGCGCATGATGAAGAAGCACTTCATCAAGGCCGGTATCGCCTGATGAATCCTGCCCGCCGGACGCTCGATCCGCGCGCGAAACTCTACCTTCTGCTGGTGGCGAACCTCATGCTGTTCTTCCACGTAGGGCTCGCCACGCAAATCGTCATGGTCGTGCTGTTCCTGCTGCCCCTGCTGGCGGCCGCCCGATGGCGAACCGCGTTGAACTTCGGCGTGACCTATGCAGTACTCACCGCGCTGGGAATGCTCGACCCCGATGCCCTGGGACTGCCGTGGCTGCATGTGGTCTCCGCGCTGGCCGTGGGCGTCACGATGATGCTGCCCTGTTTCATCACCGGCGCGTATACGTTCACCACCACGTCCGCGAGCGCGTTCATCTGCGCGATGCGGCGTATGCGCGTGCCTGAGGCCGTGGTGATTCCCTGTGTGGTGGTCATCCGCTTCTTCCCGACCATCGCCGAGGATTACCGGCAGATTCGCAATGCGATGGCGTTGCGCGGCATCGCCTCCGGCGGCTGGGGGCTGGTTCGTCACCCGGCCCAATCGTTGGAATACATTCTGATTCCGCTGCTGATGAACGCCACCAATGTGGCACAGGACCTGTCGGTGGCGGCACTGACCAAGGGGCTCGGGCGTGAGGGCGAGCACACCTCGCGCACGCTGATCCGTATGACCGTGGTCGACTGGCTGGTCATGATTGTGGTCACTTTGCCGCTCGCGCTCGATATCGCGGGGGTGATCTGATGGGTGGCAACCAATCGCAGCCGAATGCAACTGCCATTATTGGGACCGGCAAGGGTGGCCCACTCGACACGTCTGCGGGAACCATCGCCTCCCGTGGCATCTCCTTTACCTATGACCATGCCGCAGAGCCGGCATTGCGCGACATCACGTTGACCGTGCCCGCAGGCGAGTGCATCGTGCTGTGCGGGGCGAGCGGCTGCGGCAAAACCAGCTATACGCGCGTTGCCAACGGGCTCATCCCCTCATTCTTCCATGGTGCGTTCGCCGGCAACCAGACCACGTGCGGGCTGGATGTGGAGACCGTGCCGATCGACCGGCTCACCCCGCTGGTCGGCAGCGTGTTCCAAAACCCGAAAACCCAGTATTTCAACGCGAACGTCACCGACGAGCTCGCCTTCCCGGCCGAAAACATAGGGCTGCCGGCCGAGGACATCAATCGTCGTATCACGGCCGTGGCTGAGCGCTTTGGCATTGGGCATCTGCTGCATCGCAGCATCTTCCACCTGTCAGGCGGCCAAAAGCAGCGCATCGCCGTGGCGGCGGCCACCATGCTGGGGCCCAGGCTCGTGGTATTGGATGAGCCGACCAGCAATCTCGACGCGAACGCCATCGCGGACATGCGCGCCATGATCGAGCAGATGAAGGACGAAGGGCTCACCATCGTAATCGCCGAACACCGACTCGCATGGCTCAACGGCGTGGCCGACCGGTACGTGGTATTCGACGGCGGGCATATCGTGCAGGATTACGAGGCCGATGAATTCCTGTCCCTCTCCCCCGGCTGCGTGGCCGCCATGGGATTGCGGGCGTTGGACCTGCAACCGTATCGGCACCGGATTGCGACGCTGGCTTCAAGCCCGGCCGCGGATGAGTGCACTTCGGCATTGCTCGGCACCCATAACCTCACCATCGGATACAAAGGCAAGGACGGCTTCACCCGCGCCATCCCGGACCTGCGGTTCCGTGCCGGCGAAATCACCGGGCTCATGGGCAACAACGGCTGCGGCAAGACCACGCTCGTGCGCACGTTGACCGGACTCATCAAGCCTGTTTCGGGCCGCATCGAGCTCAACGGCGTGCCCGCGAAACCGCGCGACCTGACCCGCGCCGGATTCCTGGTCATGCAAGATGTCAACTACCAACTGTTCTCCGACAGCGTGCGCGAGGAACTGCTCATCGGACTCGACGAGACGGATGCCGGCATCACCGCTCAAGCCAATCAGGTCATGGCCGATCTTGACCTTGCAGCGTTCGTCGAACGGCATCCGATGAGCCTGTCCGGCGGGCAGAAGCAGCGGGTTGCCATCGGCTCGGCATTGATGTGCGGCAAGGACCTCATCATCCTTGACGAGCCCACCAGCGGACTCGACCGCTACCACATGGAGCAGGTCGGCGAACTGCTGCGGCAACTGGCGAGCCAAGGCAAGGCGATTCTCGTGGTCACCCACGATGAGGAGCTCGCCGCCGGCTGGTGCGACCGCATTGTCAATCTTGGCGCCGACGATTCCGGGAACAACGGCTCGCATGCCAGTAACCCAGATGCCAGCAGCCCCAACCCTAATGCCTCTACCAATTTCGCCACCGCATCCACCCATGAAAGGAACGCGCAATGACCGCCAGCAACACCACGGATTCCACGGCCTTCGACATCACCGACTGGCTCGGTGAATGGGAAAGCTTCGAGCATTACATTGATTCGGATGACGCCGCCATCCAGCAGACCTGGGAAGCCGCCGAGCAGGCGGTGCTCGCCAACCCGAAGATGGCCCCGATGGCCGCGCGCGGCATCAGGACGTTCTGGTCGATGGCTTGCTCCACCACCAGCCCGGAGAACATCATCCATATCGGCTACTGGCGTGTGAACGAGCCGGCCGCCGAATCCGGCTCCACGGACGATGCCGCGCTCGCCATCGAATGGTTCGCCGAGGACGACACCAGCCTCGACACCTACGAATACACCATCGACCATGTCATCGAGCACGGTCTCGAAGGCTCCCCCACCTTCGTGTTCCACACCACCGATCCGGCCGCCGAAGACAGCCCGTTCCGCTGGCTACTTGCCATCAATCCGCTGCCTTCGCGCAAGGCGTTCGCCGAGGGCGGGCTGCTCAGCCACCTGCATTTCCAGTACGCCAACGATCTGCACACGCTCGTCGCCACGGATGAGGCCACCGGCGTCGAGACCTTGCGCAATCCGCGTTGGTACGCCACCATGTGCGCCAACGAGGGAACCGTCGAGGACCGTTGCGCCATCATCCGCGCGTTGCACCACTTGCAGTAGACCTGGCAACATACGGCAGTGACGGCTCCCCACTAGTGAAACTAGCATCGCTTCAGTAGCCGTGCGAGTGCAGATACTCGTCATCGAAGCCGAAAAAATGGCCGATCTCGTGCAACACGGTTTTGCGGATCCGTTGGCGCAGCTCGGCCTGCGTTGAGCATACGCGTTCATGCGGCCCCTTGAACAGGGTGATGACGTCCGGCATCACGCCGCTGTAGCCCGTAGTTCGCTTCGTGACGGGTATGCCCTCATACAGTCCGAGCAGCTCACCGCACGGATTGCTCATTGTAGCCAGTTCGCGCTCATTGGGTTCGTCCGCAACGACGATGCCGACATTCTCCAGCACCCGCGCAAACCGTTCAGACAAATCATCCAACACCTGTTCAATGGCCCGTTCAAACTCATCGTCACTGATGTGCATTCGCTCTCCACACGCGAAATGCCTTGGCACCAAGTATGTACCAAGGCGCTGAAATCTCAGACTAGCAGGCTCAGCTGTTGCGGTTGATCTCGATGTCGGTGACGGTGAGGTTGGCCTCGTTGATCAGGTTGAAGAGGATGACTTCGGCCAGCGGGCCGGGCTGCATGAAGGTGTGCTGCTTGGCCTCGGAGACGTAGTCGCGACTGTCACGGTAGAAAGCGGTATCAATGCCGCCCGGATAGACGGCGACCACCTTGACACTGGTGCCCTTGTATGCGGCCTGCAGGCTCTTGGTGTAGCCTTTCTCACCCCACTTGGTGGCGCAGTACACGCTTTCGTTCGCGTTGCCGCGTGTGGCGGCGGTGCTCATAATCTGGGCGATTTTCACGTTCTGCTCGCCGCAGGCCTTGAGGGTTTCCACCGTCCACAGAATCATGCCTTTGAGTCCCTTGAGACATTTGTCGACGTCGGCGGCCTCGTAGGCGGTGGGCACCTTGAACGAAGGCTGGCCGGCGTTGTTGATGAGCAAATCGATGTGGCCGAGCGTGGCGATATCCGCCACGGATTCCTTCACGAACGCTTCGTCGGTGATGTCGCCGACGTAGGCGCGGTAGGAGTCATCGGGCCACTGCGCGGTCAGTTCGGCCTGACGTTCGGCATTGAAGTCGACACCGGCCACCAGCCAGCCGTTGGCGATGAGCTGGCTGGCGAGCTCGTAGCCCAAGCCCAGCGCGCTGCCGGTGACGATGGCGATTTTCTTACCTGTTGTGGTTGGCATGGCAGACCTCTCCTACTACTATTCTTCGGCTACGAGTTTACTACTATTCTTCAGCTACGAGTTCGAGATACGAATCATTCCAGAGGTCTTCGTCGCCGTCGGGCATGAGGAGCACGCGCTCGGGGTTGAGCGCCTCGACGGCGCCCTCATCGTGGGTGACGAGCACGATGGCGCCCTCATACTTGGCAATGGCCTTCAGAATCTCCTCACGGGAAGCGGGGTCGAGGTTGTTGGTGGGCTCGTCGAGCAGCAGCACGTTGGCTCGCGAGGTGACCAGCGTGGCCAGAGCCAGACGGGTCTTCTCACCGCCGGAAAGCACGTGAGCCGGTTTCATCGCGTCGTCACCGGAGAACAGGAACGAGCCGAGAATCGAACGGGCCTGCGTGTTATCGAGCTCGGGCGCCACATGCTGCAGGTTCTCCAACACGGTGGCGTTCAGATCCAAGGTGTCGTGCTCCTGAGCGAAGTAGCCGATCTTGCAGCCGTGACCGTATTCCACGGAACCGGTGTCCGGCTCCTCGATGTGGGCCAGCAGGCGCAGCGTGGTGGTCTTGCCGGCACCGTTGTAGCCGAGGATCACCACACGCGAGCCCTTGTCGATGGCCAGGTTCACGCCGGCGAACACGATGTTGGAACCGTAGGCCTTGGAAATATCCTTGGCCATGATCGGCGTGCGGCCGCAGGGCGCGGGCTCGGGGAAACGGATGTCCGCCACCTTCTCGGCCTTCTGCGCCTCGGAGGTGTTTTCCAGCAGCTTTTCGGCACGGCGCATCATGTTCTGCGCCGCCACGGCCTTGGTGGCCTTGGCGTGCAGTCGAATGCCTTGCTTCATGAGACGGTCGGCCTTCTTCTCGGCCACTTCGCGTTCGCGGCGGCGGCGCTCCTCGTCCACCACGCGCTGGTGCAGGTAGGCCTTCCAGCCAAGCGAATACATGTCGATCTGGCCGAGCTGCGCGTCCAGATGCCAGACCTTGTTCACCACTTCGTCCAGCAGTTCGGTGGAGTGGGAGATGACCAGGAAGCCGCCCTCGTACTTCTTCAAGTAGCCGCGCAGCCATTCGATGGAATCGGCATCCAAGTGGTTGGTCGGCTCGTCGAGGATCAGGGTGTCGGCATTGGAGAACAGGATGCGCGCCAGCTCGATGCGGCGGCGCTGGCCACCGGAGAGCGTGCCGAGCTGCTGCTCCATGACCTCCTGCGGCAGGCCGAGCGAGGCGGCCATGGAAATCGCCTCGGACTGGGCCGCGTAGCCGCCGGCCTTGTCGAAGTCCTGCATGGCCTTGTCGTACCGGGTCATGGCCTTGCTCATCACGTCCGGATCCGGGTCGGTCATATCCTTTTCGGCCTTGCGGATGCGGTTGATGATGGTGGCGATGTCGCGCGCGCTCATCATGCGGTCGAGCGCGGTCTGTGTGGGATCGGAGGCATGCGTGTCCTGCGGCAGGTAGCCGAGCTTGCCGGAGACGCGCACCTTGCCGGCGGTGGGCAGCATGTCGCCGGTGATCACGCGGGTCAGCGTGGTCTTGCCGGCGCCGTTGCGGCCCACCAGACCGATCTTGTCTCCCTTGGCCACATGGAAGTTGGTGGGGTGAAGCAGCGTGCGCGCGCCGATCTGAATTTCAAGTCCCTGCACCTCAATAGCCATGAATAACCTACTTGCCTGTTACGAATACTGTCTCTTACCAAAGTCCGACTGTCCATCATAGCGAACACCATGCCGACCGGGCTCAGCCGACGCTCATGTGTCCATACGCAGCCGCGCAACTGATCGGCAAGGTGAAGAATGCGACGCCCGGTATGGTGATCGCCCTGTATGGTGTGATGCGTCTCGTGTCCGCCGCGTTCAACGTGAGTTTTGGTGGCGTGGCCGGGTTCGTGCGTCCGGTCATTATGCCGATGGCGGTGGGTGCGATTGAAGCGTCCGGTCACAAACCGAACGGCACGCCGACCATGGAGATCGCGACCATGGCGCGCGGCATCGAAGCCGCCATCGAGGCCGCTGTGAGCACCGGAACCGACGCCACCGACATCATGGGCGAAACCCACTGACATACAGACAGCGATGCCCCCACTGACAACTTCTGTCAGCGGAGGCATCGCTATGCGTTGAACGTTACAGTTCGCGCAACTGGGCGGCGATCTGGATGGATTCGACGCTGGCCTCGGCCTTGTTGCGAGTCTCCTGCCATTCGGTGGCGGGCACGGAGTCGAGCACAATGCCGGCACCGGCCTGCACGCTCGCCTCATGGTCACGCAGGAACGCGGTGCGGATGGCGATGGCCATGTCCATGTTGCCGGAGAAATCGAAGTAGCCGACGGTGCCGCCGTAGATGCCGCGGTCGGCCGGTTCCAACTCGTCGATGATTTCGACTGCGCGCGGCTTAGGAGCGCCAGACAGCGTGCCGGCCGGGAACGCGGACTTGAACACATCGAATGCGGTCAGCGAGGGGTCGACCTTGCCGGTGACCGTCGAGCAGATGTGCATGATGTGGCTGAAACGCTTGATGTCCATGAGCTGCACGACTTCCACGGACTGCGGCACGCACACCTTACTCAGGTCGTTGCGGGACAGGTCGACGAGCATGATGTGCTCGCTGCGTTCCTTCGGATCGGCAAGCAGCTCCTTGGCGAATTTCTCGTCTTCCTCAGGGGTGGCGCCGCGAGGGCGGGATCCGGCAATCGGGAAGGTCATCGCGTGGCCGTTGTCCACCTTGATGAGGGTTTCCGGGCTGGAGCCGATCACGTTGAAGTCGCGGCCCTGAGCGTCGGTCAACGCCATGAAATACATGTACGGGCTCGGGTTCAGCGTGCGCAACACACGGTACACGTCGAACGGGTCAGCAGGCGAATCGATGTCGAGGCGCTGGGAGATGACCACCTGGAACACGTCGCCGTCGACGATGTGCTGCTTGGCGCGTTCGACGGCCTGCTCGTAGTGGCTCTTCTCGGTGCGGAAGCGCAGCTCGGGTTGGGCGACCGTTTCGTCCAGGATGTTGACGCGGGACTCGTCCGGAGCCGGGGTGGCGGCATCGCGCTGCATCTGGTCGAGTCGAGCGACGGCCTCGTTGTAGGCGGCGTCGGCGCGAGTGGATTTATCATCCACGTTCACCGCGTTGGCGATGAGCCACACCGAACCGGATACGTGGTCGACCACGGCGATATCGGTGGCCAGGGCAAGCACGGTCTCAGGCTGGCCGGTCTCGTCCGGAGCTCCGGCGCGCAGGGTCGGTTCCCAGTGGCGGATGGCATCCCAGCCGACCGTGCCGATCAGACCGCTGGTCAGGTTCGGCAGGCCTTCCACATGCGGGGCCTTCAGAGTCTTCAACGTGGCGTGAGCGACTTCGACCACGTCACCGGTGACTGGCACACCAACCGGGACCTTGCCCAGCCAGTCGGCCTGACCGTTGTTGGAGCGCAGCTGGGCCATCGAGTTGACGCCGATGAAGCTGTAACGGCTCCACGTGCCGCCGTATTCCGCCGATTCGAGGATGAAGGTGCCGGATCGGCCGCCGGCGAGACGCTCGTAGAAGCCGACCGGGGTGAGCGAGTCGGCGAGCAGACGGCGCACGATCGGAATCACACGGTAGCCGGCGTCGGCCAGTTCGTGGAACTGGCCGCGACTGGGCCAGGTGGCGCCCCACTTCAGGTGTTTGACGCTGCATTCGCTCATATTCGCTCCTTTACTTACAACTCGATGTCTTGTTTCGTAGTACGCGGTCGTTCGGCTTCCCCCAGTCAGGGAAGCCCGTTCTACTGCTCGGCCGGGCGATGGCCTTCGACCACGGACAGGGGGCCGCCTTCGAGGAAGCAGCTGCGCTTGCCGGTGTGGCAGGCGGCACCGACTTGGTCTACTTCGACGAGCAGTGCGTCTCCGTCGCAATCCAGGGACACGCCCTTGACGTATTGCACATGGCCGGAGGTATCACCCTTGCGCCAGTATTCCTGACGGGACCGGGACCAGAAGGTCACGCGGCCGGTGGTCAGCGTGCGGCGTAATGCCTCGTCGTTCATGTAGCCGACCATCAGCACCTCGTGTGTGTCGTACTGCTGGATGACGGCAGCGACCAGGCCCTTGGCGTCACGCTTCAGGCGTGCGGCAATACGGGGATCGAGTTCAGTGGAATTGTCGTATGTAGTGTCTGTCATACCTATCTTCCTTATGTGGACCACCCTCAGTCAGCTTCGCTGACAGCTCCCGGATTATGTGCGACGTGCGCATAGCGCATTGCCACGAACAATTCACTGGATTGTTCGCCCAGCGGGAGCAAGGTGTATTCGTTTAGCGAACGGTGTAGCCGTGCTTCTTGAGTTCCGCCTTGACATCGGCGATGGTCAGGATGCCGTAATGGAATACGGATGCGGCCAGCACCGCGTCGGCACCTGCTTCGATGGCGGGCGGGAAGTCCTCGACCTTGCCGGCACCGCCGGAGGCGATGATCGGAATCTTGACTTCCTTGCGCACGGCGCGAATCATCTCGAGATCAAAGCCTTCCTTGGTACCGTCGGCGTCCATCGAGTTAAGCAGAATCTCGCCGGCGCCAAGCTGCTCGGCGCGCTTGACCCACCAGATGGCATCAATGCCGGTGGATTTGCGGCCGCCCATTGTGGTGACCTCGAAGCCGGATTGCGTGTGTTGCTCGCCCTTTTCACGGCGGGCGTCCACGGAGAGCACCAGCACCTGGTTGCCGAAACGGTCGGCCACGCGGCTGATAAGCGACGGGTCATTGATGGCCGCCGTGTTGACACCGACCTTGTCTGCACCGCAGCGCAGCAGCGAGTCGACGTCCTCGGGCGTGCGTACGCCGCCGCCCACGGTCATCGGAATGAACACCTGTTCGGCGGTGCGGGAGACCACGTCAATCATCGTGTTGCGGTGGGAGCTGGATGCGGTCACATCCAGGAAGGTGATCTCGTCGGCGCCCTGACGATAGTATTCGGCCGCCAGCTCCACCGGGTCGCCCGCATCCTTGAGGTTTTCGAAATGCACACCCTTCACCACGCGACCGGCGTCAACGTCCAGGCACGGGATGACTCGTACCGCCAACGACATGCTTCACTCCCCTGTTCGGCTTTGCATTACAGTCCTTCAGACTACCTACCGCCCGTTACATGCGCCGCACCCGTTTCTGGAATATGAGAATCATCATATTGAGCACCGGTATGGCAGCCGCTCGGCATGAGAGAATGGCTCGTGGAAGTTGTCCGCCGAATCAAGGAGATTGACATGGCTGTCGAAAACAGCAGAGTACTGATCATCGTCAACAACTGGGGTATCGAGGAGACCGAGCTGACGCGCCCGCTGCGCGATCTCAAGGCCGCCGGTGCCAAGGTGACGCTTGCCGCCACTACCTTGGACCCGTGTGAGACGGTGCAGCACGACCGCTACGAAGGCGAAACGCTGACCCCGGACGCGCGCCTGTCCGACGTGCAGGCTGCCGACTACGACCTGCTGGTGGTGCCCGGCGGCACCTGCAATGTGGATCGTATCCGCGTCAATGAGGATGCGATCACGCTGGCGCAGGAGTTCGCGCACGAAGGTAAGCCGATCGCCGCGATCTGCCATGGCGCGTGGCTGCTGGTCAACGCGGGTCTGGTGGCTGGCAAGACCGCCGCGCCCTGCCGCTATATCGCCGCTGATATCGAGAACGCGGGCGGCCATTACGTCGACGAGCAGCTGCACGTGGACGACGCCAACGGCTTCAAGCTCATCACGTCCCGCAAGCCCGACGATCTGGACTACTTCGTGGGCGCAATCAAGGATGCGCTGAAGTAGCTACCGCTCCTTGGCAGCGAGCTGGCCGCAGGCGCCGTCAATATCCTGACCGCGGGTGTCACGCAGTGTGGCGGTGATGCCCGCGCGGTGCAGGATCTCCAGGAACCGCTGTTCGTCTTCCGGCTTGGAGGCGGTCCACTTCGAGCCCTCGATGGGGTTGAGCGGAATCGGGTTGACGTGGGCCCAGTTGTCGCCGTAATGGTTAAGCCTCTTGGCCAGCAACTGCGCATGCTCGGCCTGGTCGTTGATGCCGCGCATCAGCGCGTATTCGATACTGACGCGGCGCTTGGAGGCCAGCCAATAATCGTGCGCGGCATCCAACACCTGCGCGGTGTTGAAACGCTTGTTCATCGGCACCAGCTCGTCACGCAGTTCGTCGCTGGGGGCATGCAGGGAAACGGCCAGACGCACGGGAATGCCTTCGGCAGTGAGCTTCTTGATGCCGGGGACCACGCCCACCGTGGATACGGTGATGTTGCGCGCGGAAATGCCGAAGCCTTCGGGAGGCATGGCGGAAATCTGTCGTACGGCGGACAGCACGGAGTTGTAGTTGCCCATCGGCTCGCCCATGCCCATGAACACGATGTTGCTCAGGCGGCCCTCTCCCCCGGCCACTTCGCCGTCGCGCATCATCTTGGCGGCCACACGCACCTGTTCGATTATTTCACCGGTGGACATGTTACGGGTCAGGCCAAGCTTGCCGGTGGCGCAGAACGGGCAGCCCATGCCGCAGCCGACCTGCGAGGAGATGCACAGCGTGGTGCGGGTCGGGTATCGCATAAGCACCGATTCGATGAGGGAGCCGTCGAACAGCTTCCACAAGGTCTTGATGGTGGTGCCTTCGTCCGCCACTTGGCGGGTCACCTCGGTGATGAGCTGCGGGAAAAACGCGGCGGCGGCCTCGCTGCGCTTGGCTGCCGGAAAATCAGTGAATTCGGCGGCATTCACATCGAAATGGCCAAAGTAATGGTTGGCGAGCTGCTTGACTCGGAACTTCGGCAATCCGAGTTCGGCCGCTTTCTCGACGCGCTGCTCGGGCGTCATATCCACAAAGTGCAGCGGCGGCTTACCACGGCGGGCATGGTCCTTGGATAGCACGTCACGGAAGGCACCTGATGTGCCGCCGGGAGTAATGCCGGTTTCCGGAGTGTCAGGATGCTGTGTGGTCATGATGGGTTCGCTTCGCTCTCAATATCAGAAAATAGTCAAACATGCAATAGAAATATCAGAATCCACCATACGGCGTGCCGCATACGAATCAGATGGCCCATGTCTTAGCCCATAGCGAACGCATATTGAACGATGATTTCCCCATATATGGCATGTGGCACCGTGCGATATACACACGACGCCACATTGTTCATGCACGAGACATGCGAATCACAGTCCGGTGATCCACAGCAAGGCGCAGGTGAACGGTGCACTCATCAAAATGGAATCCACACGATCCATCACACCGCCGTGCCCCTTGAGCAGATGGCCCATGTCTTTGATACCGATATCGCGCTTGAGCATGGAAGCACACAAATCACCGAACGTGCCCACGGCACCGATGAGAATACCCGCCACGATCGGCACCCACCAACGAGTGGCCCATTTCGAGGCATCATACGTGCATGCGAATACGGCAAATGCGCCAGCCATGGCGAAGAGCATCGAGCCGACAAGGCCCTCAACGGACTTCTTCGGCGAGATGCGCGGGCTGAGCTTGTGTTTGCCGAGCCAGGCACCGGCAAACAAACCGCCCGTATCGGATAGGGCGGGTAGGAACACCAGCATGATGGCGTGTGCAATCGGATGCCCATTAAAAGTCAGTGAGATGATGACGCAGCTGGCCAACAACGGAATATACAACACGGTAAGCACGGACACAGCCACATGGCTGAGCCGGGAATGATGCTGTTCCCCGCCCTCATGATTAAACGAGGATTCGAGGCGCGCGCTGGCATCCGTGTTGGACAGTTTGCCGGCAACCGCCAGAGATAGGCGGTTGCCGACGCTGATTTTTGCGCTGGCCGCGATGGCGACCAGAATAATCGACACGATGATACTCAGCGACATCGTGATGAGATGGTACGGGGAATAGTAGGTGGCAATGAGGGTGAAGGACGAGCACAGCCACAGCATAAACACCGGGAGGTGCAGGCCTACGGTGGCGAAGTCCACCCTGAGCTCCCACAGCGCCAGAATCATGAACACGACTACCAGCAGCACGAAGAGGTCGACGCTGAGCAGCAGGCACGCGACAATAAGGATGACCAGTGCCGCGCCTGTGGCGATGGCCTGCGGCATGTTGCGGCCGGTCTTCTTGTTGATCTGGTCGAGCGTCTCCTCGGCCTCTTCATGGGGTTGTTCGTTGCGTTCCATAATTCTCCGGACCTGGTCTGAATCAGACCTCCATGATCTCCTTCTGCTTGGTCTCCAGCAGAGTATCGATCTCGTCGGTAACGGACTTGGTGACCTTGTCAAGATCCTTCAGCAGGCGATCGCCTTCGTCCTCACCCATCTCGCCGTCCTTGACGGCCTTGTCGATGGTTTCCTTGGTCTTACGGCGAATGTTGCGCACGGCGACCTTGCCATCCTCGGCCTTGCCCTTGGCGAGCTTGACGTATTCCTTACGACGATCCTCGGTGAGTTCCGGCATGGTCAGACGGATGACGTTGCCATCACGGTTCGGGCTGATGCCGAGGTCGGAGTTGCGCAGGGCCTTTTCGACGGCACCGGCCTGGGAAGCGTCAAACGGGGTGACGGACAGGGTGCGCGGTTCGGGAACGCCGATGGAGGCGACGGCCTTAATCGGGGTGGGGGCACCATAGTAGTCCACGGTGATGCCGTTGAGCAGGGCCGGGTTTGCGCGACCGGTGCGGATGCCGGAGAAGTTTTCCTTGGTGTTTTCCACGGTCTTGGCCATCTGTTCCTTGGCCTGGTCGATAAGAGACATATTCACTCCTTGTGTGTTGGTGTTCGTCAGTGTTGTTCGTCTATGAACGCTTGATTCGATTGTGGGCGTTTGCGGCTTACTCGGCCACGCGCGATTCGGCGGTGGAGACCAGCGTGCCGATTTCATCGCCGACGAGGGCGCGGGTCACGTTGCCCGGCTCTTCGAGGCCGAAGACGCGGATGCGCTTCTTGTTGTCGCGGGCCATGGACAGTGCGGAGGCGTCCATGACGGCCAGATTGTCCACGAGGGCGCGATTGTAGCTCAGGGTTTCAAAACGCTTGGCGTTCTCGTCCTTGCGCGGGTCGGCGGTGTAGACGCCGTCGACGCCGTTCTTACCCATAAGTACCTCGTCGCAGTGGATTTCGAGGGAACGCTGGATGGAAACCGTGTCGGTGGAGAAGTACGGCATGCCGGCACCGGCGCCGAAAATTACCACGCGACCCTTTTCAAGGTGACGGATGGCCTTGAGCGGAATATACGGCTCGGCGACCTGTCCCATGGTGATGGCGGTCTGCACGCGGGTGGCCTGCCCCTCCTGCTCCAGAAAGTCCTGTAGAGCGAGGCAGTTCATCACCGTGCCGAGCATACCCATGTAGTCGCCACGGGAACGATCGATACCGGCCTGCTGCAGTTCGGCACCGCGGAAGAAGTTGCCGCCGCCGACCACGATGGCCACCTGCACACCCTGTTGTACGGCCGGAACGATCTCCTCGGCAATGCGACGAATCACCTGGGTATCGATGCCGACCTTGCCACCACCGAATGCTTCGCCGGACAGCTTGAGCAGAACTCTGCGCGGATTGTCGCTATCAGTCATATTGTGCCTTTCTCAAAACCGAAAGTGCGAAATTATCCGTAGACAAGCGTATCGGTTTACGACGACACCCCCTAGCAACGACACCCTTGGAATAGCGAAACGCCATCCGATTATTGAATAACCGGATGGCGTTTCGTTGAAATTACGCTAAGCGCGTGGAGTAAGCCTTAGGCTCACTCCTCTTCGCCCTTGCCGACCTCGACACGAGCGAATGCGGTGGCGTTGCCACCGACTTCCTTGAACAGGTCGCCGACGGTCTTGGACGGGTCCTTGACGAACGGCTGCTCAAGCAGCACGACTTCCTTGAAGAAAGCGTTGAGACGGCCTTCGACGATCTTCGGAACGATCTTCTCCGGCTTGCCCTCGGCCAGGGACTTCTCGGTGGCCACGCGACGCTCGGACTCGACCACATCGGCCGGAACGTCCTCGCGGGTCAGCCACTTGGCGCCCATGGCGGAGATCTGCAGAGCAGCTTCGTGAGCCACGGCGGCGCCGGCCTTGTCGGTGGCGATCATGGCGACGATGCTCGGCGGCATCTCGGCGGACTTCTTGTGAGCGTAGACTTCGACGTGCTCGCCGGAGATCTTGGCGAACTGGCCGACCTTGACGTGCTCACCGAACAGGGCGGCGGCCTCTTCGACAGCCAGCTTGACGGTGGTGTCGCCAGCCTTGGCCTCGAGCAGCTCGTCAGCGGAGTTGGCGTCGGCGTCCACGGCGTAGCCGAGAACTTCCTCGGTGAACTCGACGAACTTCGGGGTCTTGGCCACGAAGTCGGTCTCGGAGTTCAGCTCGACGGCGTAGCCGGTCTCGCCATTGGCGGTCTCGACGACCTTGGAGGCGATGGTGCCTTCCTGAGCCTTGCGGCCTTCACGCTTGCCGGCTGCGGCGATACCCTTGGCGCGGATGATTTCCTTGGCGCGGGCGACGTCGCCTTCGGCTTCGGTCAGAGCCTTCTTGACGTCGAGCATGCCGGCGCCGGTGTCTTCACGAACCTGCTTGATCAGTGCGGCGGTAATTGCTGCCATTGATTATTCTCCTTGAGAAATTTTGCTTACCCATGAACGATGGGAAGCGCTCATTCAGGCACTTCCCATCGTAGAGCATCACTCGGCCTTGGGGGCCTCGGCGGTTTCGCCCTCGGCGGCAGCCGGAGCGGCGGCTTCAGCGGAAGCCTCGGCAGGAGCCTCGTTGGTCAGGAGTTCCTTCTCCCAAGCGGCCATCGGCTGCTCGGCGGCTTCACCCTCGGCCTTGTTGGCGCCGGAGCGCTCCAGCAGACCTTCGGCGACGGCGTCAGCCATCAGGCTGGTCAGCAGTTCGATGCCGCGGATGGCGTCATCGTTGGCCGGGATCGGGTACTCAACGGTGTCCGGGTCGGCGTTGGTGTCGACGATGGCGACAACCGGGATACCCAGCTTGTGAGCTTCCTCAACAGCCAGGGCTTCCTTGGTGATGTCGACGACGAACATCGCGGACGGGGTGCGGTTCATGTTGCGGATACCGCCCAGCTGCTTGTTGAGCTTGTCCTTCTCGCGCTCGAGCAGGAGGAGCTCCTTCTTGGTCAGGCCGGAACCGTGCACGTCGGTGAAGTCCATTTCCTCAAGTTCCTTGAGGCGGTTGACGCGCTTGGAGACGGTCTGGAAGTTGGTCAGCATGCCGCCGAGCCAACGCTCGGAGACGTAGGGCATGTTCACGCGGGTGGCCTGGTTGGCGATAGCTTCCTGAGCCTGCTTCTTGGTGCCGACGAAGAGCACGGTGCCGTTGTGGGCCACGGTGGTCTTGATGAAGTCGTACGCCTTGTCGATCATGTCGAGCGACTTGAACAGGTTGATGATGTGGATGCCGTTGCGCTGGGTGAGGATGAACTGCTTCATCTTCGGGTTCCAACGACGGGTCTGGTGGCCGAAGTGCAGGCCAGCCTTCAGCATATCGCTCATAGTGATCTGAGCCATGGTATTACTACCTTTCATTGTCGGTTCTTGCCTGGCCATGCGCACCTGCGTGCAGCTGCTCCCCCGGTTTCACGAGTTGTGCAGCCGACCGACACAAGCCGTCGCGAGCATGACGCGAATTTGTTGTGTGCCGGTTGACAATATTGGGTGGCTCTGGACGCCAGCGACTGCGTCCGTTGCCGGGTGGCACACGAGTTTCGAGAATAGCACGGAGCCGGTACTAAAAAAACAGGCTCCCCTCTCTGAACCGCACCCCGATTGTTGGACTGAAGTAATTCAGATTCGATGATCGGAGGTGCGGTTTCTCATGTGTAGGGATCGCAGGCGTCATTACGATGACGGTTTCATGCGGGTCGTCGCCGACCTGATCCGGGGCGGGGCCGGGAGGCGTTCTCTCGCCCGCCGGCTTGGCGTGCCCGTCAGTACCGCGGGAAAATGGGTGTTGTCATACCGGTTTGGCGGGGAGGCGGCGCTCATGGGAGAACGCGAAGGCAACAGGAGATACGACTACGAGACGAAGCTCGCGGCGGTGCGCGACCATGTGGAGCATGGGCTGACGAAGGCCGAAGTCATGGAGAAGTACAGGATCGCGGGTCCCGCCCCGTTGGAGCGCTGGTGCCGCGAGTACCGGTCCGGCGGCCCGGACGCGCTGCGTCCGAAACCGAAGGGCAGGCCCAAGGGCGCGAAATCCAAGCCGAGGCCGGCTCCCACAAGGGAACAGCTCCTTGAGGAGGAGAACGCGTACCTCAAGGCGAGGGTCGCGTACCTGGAAAAAGTCGACGCCCTGCTGGCGCGGAGATCGGCAACCGGGACAGAACGGTGATCGTCTCCATGCTGGCGGGGCTGGGACATCGGCTCCGGCACCTGCTCAGGGCGGCCGGACTGGCGAAAAGCACGTATTACCATCTTCTGTCGCATCCGGCCGCCGTGACCCGGCCGGACATCGAGCCGATGGTCGCCGAGATATTCGCGCGCACGCCCAACGGGTGCGGCCACCGGCAGATACGCATGTGCCTCGTGCACGAGTTCGGGGTGCGGGTGAGCCACAAGAGCGTGCTGAAGGTCATGAGGCGCATGGGCCTGGAATGCCGGATACGCAGGCCGAACCCGTACCGGAAATACAGCTCGTACCGGGGCGAGACGGGCGCGAGGGCGGAGAACCTGCTGAACCGCGACTTCACGGCCGACCGGCCGTGGGTGAAGCTGGGCACGGACGTCACCGAGTTCAGGGTCGCCGACGGCAAGGCGTATCCGGCTCCCGTATACGACATGGGATCCAAGGAGATCGTGGCCTGGGACGTCAGCCGGCATCCCGACATGGCCCAGCAGCGGCGCCTGCTCGCCATGCTCGAGGAGAAGCTGCCCGAAGACGCCAACCCGATCCCGCACTCCGATTAAGCCGGGTTTGTTGTTAAGCCGGGGAACGGTTCGGGGTCTTGGTGGCTGGCCGTGTCCCATG
>ERZ773170.93-NODE-93-length-98843-cov-9.489806_pt1 | contig 98843 bp, 102 predicted proteins | sample MGYA00581002_ERZ773170 | MGnify/ENA primary metagenome ERZ773170 (study PRJEB29015, sample SAMEA2737811) | human gut metagenome | biome: human gut; feature: human-associated habitat; material: faeces | place: China | collected 2012 ... | reverse complement strand
TTCAAATGAATGATTGTTTAATCTGGTATCAAACCAGATACCGCCTACACGATTATTCAATATGAAATTTTCAATGTGCTTATTTCTTTGTTATATTAACTATATCATAGTATAGTTTAAATGTCAACTACTTTTTGAAATATTTTCAAAAACTTTTCAGAACCGAAAAGCACGTAGTTATTTATTTGATATAGCTATACTATCATATAGTTATATCAAAGTCAAGTATTGTTTTTAATTTTTTCGATATTATTTTTTCAATGTCGAACTACTTCTTATAGTATTAAATATCACTGCATGTAGTTATCAATACTACATGTATAAGTTTTAAAAACTATCACAACTCACAGCCAATGAGAAAACATATGTTCGATTGCCAGTAATCGGATCAAATAACAGAACATATGTTCGACTACGGTGAAATGGGAAAAAACCGTGTAAAATAACAGTAATTATTACTATTATTGTTTATGGGGGCTGGTTAAAACTTTAAAGTGCTAAATTGTTTTCCCCAGAGCCGGTAGCTGTTTCATCTACACACTAAGTTCAAAATCAGACCTTTAAGTCAAAAATTGAACATATCTTATCATCCATCTCACCATTTACAACTCATCCAAGTGTATCTTCAACTTCACATTCCACTCTCTCACACCCTTCCAAATCCCAACACTCCATTTCCCCCACAACTACGCCCAAAATCGCACCTCACCACCTCAAAAACTGTTATCGGCCCCCTTATCGTAAAAATCCCGCAATCTCAATAAAAATCGCACCAAAATTTCAAAAAATGCAACATCCCAAAAATTAAAATTCTAATCTTAAAACGTGTTTCTTCATTATATTAAAGGGAATTTACGATTCCATGTTTTCAACTCATAACACATCAAAACATACCCTTCATCCATTCCGATCCATCCCAACACAATTACACAACAAAAAATCCCCAAGTAACAGTACATTACATACCATTACTCAGGGATCGCTCCAATATATCCGATTATTAACTTGTCGTATCTACCATTATATCTATACTACAAATCCACTCTACCATTAACCAATCTTACACCTTGTAGTACCCATTTCTGCCAGCTGATCCGCAGTATACATATCATATAACCGATCAATATTTATATTATACATTGTATTCGAGAACTTCGTAGATCTCTGCTTATCAATAGCCTTGCATAGCGCAACACTAAATTCTGTAGATAGCTGTACTACTTTTACATTTTCTACTCTTCCAGTTCTAATATTAACTAACATCAAAGTAAGATTAATACCCTTACCATCTTCAATGACCGGCATCCGTGTCAAATTCCTACTTAAATGAACACTGTATGGTGCTTCCCACCATTCTAAATTGCCCAATTTAATAGTCATCATAATGACATCTTTTATAGCAGCAAATCGAATCTCAACTGGTTTAGACCTATCAAACTGTGCAATTTCATCTTTTTCAGGATCATACATAAACATGGTCAAAGTAGCTCCTGTATCACTCATATCAAATAATGTGCCTTCTGACATCCCTATATAAGATGGAAAGACCTTACCTTTGAGAGCATTAATCAACGCATTTGTATATATTGATCCGCCACTACTCTTACTTGGTCTATTATATTCATAATAATCCTCTTCAACCTGCAATCCAACAAACTTATCATACTTTCCTTCACAAATAACGTGATTTTTATATATTCTATATCCTTTTTCCAACACATACTTTACAGGAAACGGACACTCAAACATATCCAGTTCACCGTTTTCTTCTGCTTTCTCTAATAAACACTCAGGCACAGCCATAATTACATTGCCACAATCAGGAATATAATAATTGAACTCTCTCAGCTCTTCAGGCAAACCTTTATATAAATCTTTTTCGACACCGCGCAAATCCTTTAACGATCTTCTCATGCTCTCCTCCTAAAATTATATGACTTATACATGATTATAACATACAACATTCAATATACAAAGAAAGATTTTATTACAAATTAAACTGTAAACAAATCCTAACTCATTAGGAGAATATTCTTATGTAACCACTAACAAAGTAAAAATACATAAGGAGACAACCAAATGAGTACATTAAAATTAGTAACCACAGAAACCTTTAACAATTTATCTTGTAGCTTTTACCGTAACATGAATGATGACATCCTTCTTACAAGAGAACAGATTGGTCAGGCGTTAGAATATGCTGATCCATCAATGTGTATTAGAAGAATTCATCTTAAGCATAAGGATAGATTAGATCCATTATGTATAAGAATGAAATTAGGTCAGTACCAAATTGGTACTAACCTGACTAAGAGCGAAGAACAAGAGCGTGTTTATTATACAGAACGTGGTGTTATGGAAATCTGCCGTTGGTCCAGACAGCCAAAAGCAAACCTTTTCATGGATTGGGTATGGGATATTGTAGAAAAATACCGACACAATGATCTGGTTTCAATGAATGATTTTACACAGGTTGCAAACGCTGTATCTTCATTAACTACAACAGTATCAGACCTGGCAAAAGCAATGACAGACATCACTACTACTATTACTGCTATGCAAAATGAAATCAATAATCTTAAAACTACACAGAAAGTCATCTCTCAGCGTAAATATTCCTATTGGTCCACAAAGATGTTCCCAAAGTATCAGCTCTTAGCAGAATATTTTGATATTTCTTATACGGAATTATATAAGAACTTATACAGAGAAATGCAGAATCTTTATCCTGATATAGACTTAAATCAGCTAAAAGAAGATTATTGTTACGAAAATAAGCTGGAAACATGTTATACTTTAGATGCCATTGAACATTCACCGCACATTAGAGTATTATTTGAAAATGTAGTAGATACACTTTTACGACAGTATGATCTTATGCAGCTGGAAACAACCCAAACTAAATATACAACCATTTTTGATAAGGCATCCTGATTAGGGTGTCTTATTTTTGTACCTAAATCATATCTCTAAAATATCATTTGCTTAAATTTATGCTCAGAAAAATTCTAGCCATTTTACTCTCTTATACTACCAATTTACCACTCACGTACTTAGAAACGAAAATAGGTATCAAAAACTCACACAGAGTTACCAAATCCCATGTAAAGAATTTCGTAGAACATCTCATTCTGATCATTAACTACTCCCCTATCTAAAAACTGACAAGAAATAGTCCCTATGATTAGGGACGGTCTTTCTGAGCCTGCGAAGAAAGAATTTCCAAGGGTAGACAAAACATTGTACCCAAAACATGTACCTAAATAGCCATCCAGGATATTCATTAGCCTAAATCTTATCTCACAGAAAAATAAGACAGTTGAATCTCGCACCATAGCAACTTATCACCTGGGCCATCCAAATGGATTTTAACCCTTAAAAAGTGATCGTAGATCTAGTAATAGCATATGAAGAAAGTTAATTACTCTTCTGATCAGAAACAGGACAAAAAGAAATCCAAAGAAAAAATTTTAAAATGGAGAACAATAATATAGCAATAAAATAAAACAGAAAATGAGGTAATTCAAAATGACATCAAAAGAAACAAAGATTTATACAGTAAAAGAATTTAAAGAGTTATATGCAATCATGTACGAATTTTACAAGACTTATAAATTTCCCAATTCTATAGAGGTATGTATGCAGAATTGGAAAGAAAACATTAAAAAAGGTAATGATTTAGCATCCATTGGTTATGCAGTATGCAAAGATTTATATAAGAAAGGATACAAATAAGATGACGTTATATCCGGTAGATTTATGGTCATATATTGACAAAATGGGTAAAGAAAATTATTTAGCTCAAAAAGAAGAACTTTACCAGCATCACAAAATAATTCGGATAAATGGTTAATAGGACAGATTGATTATTACCTACACTGCTGCCAGGAACCATTAGACTATGACTGGATCGGAGCTGAAGCATGTACCCAAATCTTAAAAGAAAGAGGATATGAATCTGTTTTAGGTGAAAATAGGTGGAAATGGATAAAAAAAGAGGAAAAAAATACATAAGAAATCAATTTAAAGAACATATTATTATTTTTCCACTCATTTTAGGTATATAAACTATGTACCCAAATAGAGAAAATAAACAAGAAGAAAGAAACCTGCAGATAGGTACACATATATGTACCCAAATATCAAAAGGAAGAAAACAAATGGAGAGAAAGAAAAAGAGAGAACAAAATATAGGGCGAAGCCCGTAATCGTACATGAACAATTTATTGTGAATGTACAATACTCTTCTCTTGATATATATGAGTCTATCTTGATATGGACTGCACAAAAGTGATAGCTGGTATGTACCCAAATGAAGGAATTTTTCACTTTTGGGTATATCCTACATGTACCTAAATGTATTTTTGCTTTAGTCTGATAAAGTGAATTTTAGGTATATATAAATGTGCCTAAATCGGTATTTCAGATTATGCAAAACTACTCTCTTATTTTAGGATTTGACAGATCAAGTTTTAGGCATAAAATGATGTACCTAAATGTCCAGATGGATTTTTAAAATTATGAGAATAAGATATTGAAAACAAAATATTTAATTGGAGGAATTAAAATGCAACAGATTAACATTAAGGAACTGAATGTTTTTAATAGAAAGCCTCAAGAATCTATAGATGTTTCTAAAGAACGTCTTAATTGGATTTTATTAAAAAAGAAGCTTTCTAAAATGAATAATATTTGTTTATCTGATTTATCTCAAAAAATATTTAATAGTAGTTTACCATTATATAATGTCATAACTCAAGTACATAATTATAAAGATTATTTAATTTATGAAAAATCTAATTTACATGGCGGTTGTAATGATAAATTTACCACGAAACATGAACGAATATTTAAAGAAATGTATCCATACTTGGAGTGCCAAATATCATTTGGAACAGGTAAAGATGGATACAAAAAATATGGTGTAAAAAGATATATTGCCGATTTTGTAGATAGAAAATCGAGAACGATAATTGAAATAGACGGATCAAATCATACAAACAAACTACAGCAATTAAAAGATAAAATGCGAAGAATTTTCTTTTTGGAGAATAATTATATGACGATTAGATTTTCAAATGATGAAGTTATAAAACTGTATAAATTATATTGTAATAAAATTGCAAAGGAGATTGAAAATGAATATGAAAATAACAAACATACTCATTAATACATTAAAAGTGGTAGATAGCAGTAAAATAAGCTCATTTGTAGCATAGTGAGGTGATACGTCTTGCCTAATTATGTGAAGATCCCAAAAGAAATTATATATGATACTGCCCTATCGGATAAACGTGTGATTATCTTTTCATACTTATGTGCAAGGCGTTCTCTTGATGACACAGTGGCATTTTCTACTACAGAATTATGCCACTGGTCAAAACTTAAGCCAAACTACAGAGATGGAAAGATTAATCAAAAATATTATAATACATTACTACTTCTTGCCAATCAGGATTATTTTAAAGCATTTCCTGATTTTGAAAAATGTTTAAAAGAACATACCAATTCTGTGAAATACATGCAGGTAAAACTTAATATTGAAAAATTTGATATACCAGATCGTTTCGGAATTATTTACTTCGATGAGCTTGAAAAAATTTTAAATTTTAAAGAAGAACTAGAAGGAACTTCCGTGGATACGATTCGTATGTCTTCTGCATATATCTTATTACTTCTATCCTATTTACGTCTGAATATGAATAGGTCTTCAACATCCCCATTATGCTGCTACCGGCATTATAAAACCATCTCGGATGAAACAGGGCTTTCAGAACGTTACGTAGGTAGGATAGTAGAAATTTTAGATGCATTAGAAATTATAAAATCAAAAGCTATGAAGAGAATCAAAGACAACATCTCAACTCGTGAAAAATATATTACTACACCTAAAGTTTTTGCAGATTACAGACATTTCACGAAAGACAGTTATGGCAACCAGGTAATTGATCAAACCTATGATTGCAATAAGGAAATCAAAAAACAAATAGAACTTTTAGAGAATAACAATATATAAGAGTTTCACATAGGAAAGGTGAACATCGTGAATAAAAATATTTTAAAAATCAAAGGAGAAATTAACAATGAACACAACAGTAACCATCGAATCAAAGAACCATAAGTACCAGCACACATTTGGAGGTGTAATCGCGCGCAATGCATACGGTTATCCATATAGTATGACAGAAATTGATGAATGCCTTATGCGAGATATTGCTTTCAACAAATCATGTGAAGCCTGGTCCAAGCAGAGAGACAGTAGAAAAAATCATGATAACGAAAACTGATCAGAGATATTTTCAGAAAGCATATCAAACTGCTCTTCTATCCGATTATCAAAAAACTCATGTAGGCTGTGTAGCCGTCTATCAAGGATCCATTATTTCTATCGGTTGTAATACCATTAAAACTCACCCATTACAGAAAAAGTATAACAGATATAGACATATTGAATATGACAAAGGTTATAAAACATTGCCTCGACTTCACGCAGAAATAAATTGTCTGGCTGCAATCCGCGACATGGATATTAATTTCTCAAAAGTAAAACTGTACATATACCGTGCAGGATATGGGGGTACGTTTAAACTAGCACGACCTTGCCCATCTTGTATAGCTGCTATTAGAGATATGGGGATAAAACATGTTTACTATACTACAGATGATGGATACGCATATGAAAAAATTGAGTAGATTAAGGATAAAAAAGAGAAATATATAGGGAGAAATAATTGTAATTATAAGGAGGGTATATGGCTGGAATTAGCGTACCTCAATATGAGATATTTAAAATAGGAACAAATAAATTAAAATATTCCGATTGGAATTTAGAAATAACAAAAAAAGAGGCTTTTCAATTTCAGGAATTGATATCATTATTTGAAGCACAAGAATTCCGTATAATGGCAAATAAAATTCTTGAAAAACCTATTAATACAATAGATTTTACACAGATTTTTATACAAGTTGTAGTTGATAAAAAATCAGATTTTTCAAGAGCAACTGGTAAAAAAGGAATTACGGTTAATGGTATCAATTTTAGAAGATTCGTTGGAACAACAGGTGGTTTAAAGAATAATACTCTTCTATTCTGTAATTCAAAATATATTGATGAGTTAAATAGATTATGTGAGTGTAAGAGAAATCCAAATGTCAAATTAGTACCAGCAAAATATGAAGCATATAAAGCATTAACATGTTCTGCTTCTCAGCCAATCTGTAATCCTAATGGAATTTTAGTTGTTAAAGATTGTATTACGCAATATTTTGCAGATGTTATTTCCTTAGACGATGGAGTTGAATCTAATGAGCCAATTAGGCAGCTCGTCAAAAATAAAAGTCTTGAAAATAATGTATCTGACGGATTTAATCTATGTACTATTCAATATATGCAGCGTGTAGCAGAATCATTAAATCTTGATTATGTTCCTGGTGGAGTATGTCTGCGCAATGCATGGCTTAAAGGTATGTTATATCCATTTCCTATTATAGAATTTATAGAAAAATATAATAATGGGAATTATATGATTGAAGATATTTGGGGAAATTTACAGGATGTTCGAGAATGTGAAATGATTTTAACAGAGTCTTCTTTAAAATTATGGAGTGCTTATAAAAATATAGATGAATATGTCGAAGCATATAAAGAGTGCGGTTATGGATTTTCTGTTACAAAAATTTCACCTCATGAACTTGAAGAAGAAAGAGAATTAAATTACCAGTATCTGCAGTCTTATGAATTTACACAGGATGATATTACAGAATTATGTGATCCAACCATCCAGTATTTAAAAGATGCAATGTGCGGCGATTACTCTTCTACTATCAAATTCCTTGGCATTAATGAAAATGTAGATATCAATTCCTGGCAATCTGCTCTATATACCAGTGAATATATGTTAGGAGATCCATATGTAATTGATTCTATACATAGATACATAAAAAAGAAAATGAATGACGCAAAAATTGGAAAGTTATTTGTTAAAGGTAACTATCAGATTGCCAGTGGTGATCCGTTTGCATTAATGCAGTCAATTTGTGGTTTAGAAGTTACAGGTTTGTTAAAAGCAAACGAAGTATATTCTAAGTTTTGGATTGATAGAAACGAAGATGAAGTAGTTCTTTTTAGAAGTCCTATGACAAGTCATAACAATATTCGTATGTGCAAGATTAATCTTAGTGAAGACTGTCAATATTGGTATCAGTACATGGATACGATTATGATAATTAATGGGTGGGATTCATTCTGTATGGCAGAGAACGGTGAAGATTATGACTCGGATCTCAACTTTTCAACAAATAATGCCGTGCTAAAGCGTAGGTATAAATTGCTTCCTGCCATAGAATGTGTTCAAAGAAATGCTCAGAAGGTTGTCGTGACTGAAAAAGAAGTGAAAAAAACTAATAAAAATGGTATGGGTAATCAGGTCGGTACAATTACCAATTATGTCACATCTATGATGGAAGTACAAGCTCACTTTCCAAAGGGTTCTAAGGAGTATAATGAATTAGAATACAGAATTGAATGTGGGCAGCTATATCAGCAGGCAGAGCTAGACAAAATTAAAGGCATCGTTGCTACTCCTATGCCAAGTGAGTGGTATAACCTTGGAGCTTGTGGTGATGATAAGTATTTACAATCTTTATGTGCGTACAGAAAACCATACTTTATGATTTACGTATATGATGAAACAAAAAGGCAATATACGAATTATGTAAAAGAAAGTAATGCAAAATGCTATGCTTTATATAAATGTTCTATTCAGGATTTATATGATAATTATGAAAATCTTGATCAAGAAAAACTAGCCTTTCTGTTTTGGTATGAAAGAAAAATGCCGGTTGGTTTAGGGAATTGCTCTATGAATCAAATTTGTAATTATGTAGAAACTCAGTTAGATGGTTATAAATCACAATTACATAGAGATTCATCCTTCGACTATAATGTTCTCAAGGTAAAAAGACGTTGCACAGAAGAACATAGACAGGCATTAAAAGAACTTGAACAGTATTACCGAGAATGTGTTGCTACGTATAAGGCTAAAAAACAAAATAATGATGAATTTGATAAGTTTTATCAAAGAAAAAATATGATGATCTATTTTAGAGACAAGGCAATTGAACTTTGTCCTAACGATGATGAAAGATTAAATATTATCCTTGATATGACTTATGGATATAAAGGCAATCGGCAGTTCTGCTGGGATTGCATCGGAGAACTCATTATTAAGCGGTTAAAAGAATTGGAGGAAGAAATTGTATATACTAAATGAAAAAAAATATATTAGAAAGGTCTTGGTGTCTGGTAAAAAGCCAGACGACCTTTCACTTGGATATTTAATCACACTTATTGCAAAGTATTATTATGATAATGAAAAATCACTAGATGATTTAATTAATACTGTAAAGCAGAAACTATTGGATTTCAAATTACCAGGTTATCAGGAATATAGATATGCTAATAAAATCCAAAAGACATGCAGTGATGTTTATAATGATCCAGAAAAATCTAAATTAAAAGAATTAGAATGCATTCCTATCTATGAATCTGAAATTACTACTATCTCTTCTCTTCCGAATGATCGTCAAAAAAAATTCCTATTCACACTTTATGTTTTAGCAAGATATATGAATACTGATGGATGGATTAATAAAAAAGATTCCAAAAGTTTATCTGAAGTGTTTCGACTTGCCAATATTAGTTTAACCAACGATAAGAAGAATGAACTTTTATATGAGATGCGAAATAGTGGATATATTCGTTTCGGCAAAAAAGTTAATAATCTTAATATTCAGGTAGATTTATTATCTGAAGGAAATGTTGCTTATAAGCTTACAGATTTTACAAATATCGGAAATCAATACATAGGCAACTTTAAAAAAGGCTATAAACAATGCAAGAAATGCGGGAAAAAAATCAAAGATACTGCAAAAAACAAATTATACTGTTCTGACTGTGCAAAAGAAGTGGATAAAAATAAGGCAAAAGAACGAATGAAAACATTGAGAAACGCTAAAATGTTCGAAGCAGACAAAGCTGAAAACCCTTGATTTTACTACGTTTTTTGACCATTTTTTGAAAAAACATCATTTTCTTAAATGATAGAAAACAGAGAATAATATTATGGAAATATTTTTAAATTGACTACAAAAACGACTGTCATGGAAGCAACAAACCGGCAGTCTTTGTAAGAAAACTAGCTCTCTTTATCGAGGGCTAGTTATAAACAAAGTATATTATAAAATTCAAATACAATCAGGATCAAAAGGAGAAAATCATTATGAGAACAATTACAGTTACTGAAGGTTTAACCGAACTGAAATTATTAGATGCAAGAATTGATAAGGCAATCGTGAATGTAAATTTCTGTGGTGCAGCTAAAAAATCATCTGATAGAATTGGCGCCGTTTCCAAGGAAACATTTAAAGATAGATGCAAGGCAGATTTTCAGTCTGTAACTGATCTTATTAAAAATCATGCAGAGTTAAAATCTAAAATTGTACTATCCAATGCCATTACAAAGATTACTGTAAATGGTGTTGAGATGACTCGTGCAGAAGGTATTGAGCGTAAAAATTCCATTGAATACGAGCAGAATCTTTTACGTAAGATGAAACTTGATTATGCTGCCGCCACTACTTTAGTCGATAAAGAGAACAAGAAGGTAGACGAAAAAGTGGATAGTCTGCTTACTACCTTAGTTGGCAAAGACAGCGCAAAGAAACTCACTACTGAGGAACAGGATGCAGTAGTAAAACCATATCGTTTACAGAACGAATACGAGTTCGTAGACCCGATTGATCTTTATGATAAGATTCAGAAACTTGAAGCAGACATTGACGGCTTCTTAAGTAATATTGACTCTCAGCTTACCCTGAGCAATGCTACTACTTTTATTGAAGTTAGCTTCTAATTTATGATGCTTTTTTGTGTAGTCTTAGCGAAAATCTTGAACTTATATCCCGTTTTCTCCGTGCGGGTTATCACGGAGAGAAAAACATTCCTTAAAAGGTTAATAAATATTGGAATTTGAAGAAAATTGCGCTAATGCAAGTATATCAAATTATATACAAGATGATAAAAGTTCAAAGCTCAGAATTCAATGTTTAAAACTCATTTTTCAAACCTCTTATTTTCTAAAGTTCAATGTATAAATACCAAAATTCTTTCAAATCCAGGATAAAAGTTTATATGCGGGTTATGTAATTGCCGCTTAGATTTGTACTTGGCTGCTATGGCTACTAAAAATTTTAAAAGTATATGTGTTCATATGTTTTACCCTTTCTTCTATATTTTTTTCTTTTGCCGATAGGTGTACTGTGTCCTGCAGTATGCCTATTGGTGTCTGGCGAGATTAGCTTAATAGGTAGAGCGCCGTACTTTTAATGCGGAGATATGTCGGTTCGATTCCTTTATCTCGCCATCATAATTCTCAAAAATTTTCCATATGTGAAAGAGAATATGTTAATAGGTCAGGTGGATAGCCTGGTAATGAGTTTATAGGATGGTCTTGTACTCTCCTATCTCAACCTTCATTGGTGGAAGTAATGTACAGGGTATGCTCCTGTCGCACCAACAATGGAGAGCTTGTGGGATAATTACCCACCCTCTCCTTTTACTAATAACACGTTTGTTAATAAAAGGAGGAATCTAATGAATAATAATTTAATGATTTTTGAAGGACACGATGTAGAAGTATTTGAACTGAATGGACAGGTATTATTTAATCCGTATCACGTTGGTGAATGTTTAGAATTAGGCGAAAGTGCAATAAGAATGGCAATTGCCAAAATGAATGAGAAACAGGTTGTTAAAATTAAAAATTCGGATGTCAGTAAAGTTGACATCCGAAAATTGAACAATGCAGGAGAGAATTTTCTTACCGAAAGTGGTGTGTATAAGCTGGTATTCAAGAGCCATAAACCAAACGCAGAAGCATTCACGGACTGGATCGCAGATGAAGTTCTTCCAACACTTCGTAAAACAGGCGGATATGTAAATAATGATAACTTATTCATAAATACATATCTTCCATTTGCAGATGAAAATACTAAACTTCTATTTTCTACTACTCTTCAGACCATTCGAAATCAGAATGAACAGCTCAAATTAAAAGATCAAACAATTGATTCCCAGAAAAAAGAAATTACTCATAAACAAGATGTAATTAATGGTCTTACTGATAACGTTCCACTTTATAAGAAAAAGGATATTATCAATAGGATTTGTAGACGTAGAAGTGGAAATTACGCTAACAGATATAAGGAATTATATAAATGTTTCAGAGAAAATTTCCATATTGATTTAGAACAGAAAACTGAAAATTATAACTTAAAGCAGACTAAGAAGAAGGATCAGCTTACTGTTATAAAATATGCAGAGCAATTCGGATATATTGATAATTTATATACTTGTTGTACTAAATTATTCGAAGCAGAAATTGATGAAGTGTTAGATCAGATTAATGCCATTCATAGTTAAAATTATATACATGGTCAGCCAGTGGGCTGTTAAATGGAATTATATGTGTAAACATATCCAGCCATATATAAAAATATTGCGGGATGGACAAGAGGATAAGTCACTAGGCTCATAACCTAGAGAACGCTGGTTCAAATCCAGCTCCCGCTATTCTTACGGGTAAGACACCCCGTTGTATTGGTCCATAGCTCAGTCGGTAGAGCGCGCGGCTGTTAACCGTTGGGTCGTAGGTTCGAGTCCTACTGGATCAGCTACTCATCTCCCACTGTGGGAGAAATATATTAAGAAAGAAGTGTTTATTATAATTAAGATTACTCAGAGTGAAGCCCAGATGTTAAGAAATGCTGGACACGGAGACTGTGTAAAGATTTCTTCTGTTACGCATAAGTCCAGAGCAAAGAGATATTGGGCAGTCGAGGAAAGAGAAGTTCTGTGGCTGCTAAAGCAGAATGCTAAAAATTCTATCATTAAATAACGAAATATACAGGAAAGGTGGCGTTGGACCATCGCTATTTTTTATGATACTAATGCTCTTCTGCTGTTGCAGAATAAGCTATTAGAAAATACCGAAAAATTTTATATTAGTTCCACATCTCTGCATGAAATGGAACACATTAAAGTATCTAAAAATAAAGACGAAGAAGTAAAGTTTGCTGCAAGGAAAACCCTTCATATTCTTGATGAAAATCCAGAAAAGTTTAATGTTGTGGTTGTGACAAATGATATTTTAAATATTATTGAAGAAAAAGGTCTTGAAAACACACCAGATAATCAAATTTGTGCATGTGCTACAACTATTCCAGATGTATTATTCGTCACAAATGATATTGCATGTAAAACAATTGCTAAATGGGTATTTGGTCTTAATGTTGATAGTGTAAAAAACAATATTGATGACGAATATAAAGGATTTATCGAGAAAACATTGTCAGAGCCAGATATGGCATATTTCTACGAACATCTTACAGAAAATATCTATGATTTGCTTCCAAATCAATATCTCATTATAAAAGATGAAAACAATGAAGTTGTTGACAAAATGAAATGGGATGGAGAAATGTATCAGAATGTAAAGTTCACTAACATTAAAACTGATTTCTTCGGAACAATTAAACCCTATCAAGGAGACGTTTATCAGCAGCTTGTTTTAAATAGTTTACAGACCAATCAGGTAACAATGATTAAAGGACCTGCAGGTACAGGTAAAAGTTATCTTGGATTAGGTTTCTTATTCTATCAATTAGAAAAACATAAAATTGACAAAATTATTGTATTTTGTAATACCGTTGCTACAGCAAACAGCGCAAAGCTGGGTTATTACCCTGGTTCAAAAGACGAGAAGTTATGCGATTCTCAGATTGGAAATATGTTAAGCAGTAAACTAGGTGGAATGATTGAAGTTCAGCGGTTAATTTTTGATGGGAAGCTTTCTCTTCTACCTATGTCAGATATTCGTGGCTTTGACACTAGCGGTATGAATGCAGGTGTTTATATCACAGAAGCTCAGAATATGGATATCTCTTTAATGAAACTTGCTCTTCAAAGAATCGGTGAAGACTCTATCTGTATTATTGATGGTGATTACACTGCACAGGTTGATCTTGCTCAATATGCCGGTGGTAATAACGGTATGCGTAGAATGTCAGAAGTATTTAGAGGTCAGAACTTTTACGGAGAAGTTGAACTTCAAAATATTTACAGAAGTAAAATTGCTGCTATTGCAGATGAGATGTAAGGAGAAATCTTTGAATGTTTGTATGCAAAAGTAAACGACTTGCAAATTTTCTAATTGAAAATGGTTGCCCAGTAATCAGAATTGATACAGATCAAAAGTCGAAAGGATTTTTGGTCTTTTTATTTAAAAAAGATAATTTACTTTATAAAAACTTAGAGAAATGGGATATCGAAAAGAATACATATCTTATTTCCTAATCTTTGTTACGAAAGGAACGTTGCGAAATGGTTATTACAGAAAAATTATTAGTAGAATGGAATGGTTCACAAAAATCTTATTATGAAGAAAAAGGATATCGGTTTACAAAGTTTGGAGATAAATTTGAAGTAAGGTTCGAAGATATTCCCCATTCAAGTGATAAATTTATTGATGTACAATGTGACTATTGTGGAAAAATATTTTCTATGCAAGTAAAAAAATATTATAGAGGTACGACAATTGTTTCCAAGGTGGCATGTCGTGATTGTGCGCCTATAAAAGGTGTTGAAGTTAAAAAGATTAGATATGGCACTGCGTCTCCAAACATCCATGGTAAAGTAAAAGAAAAATGGGAAGCTAGAAATATCCCGAAAAAAGTTAAAACATTAAATAAAATGATTTCAACTTTTAAAGATAATGATTGTATTATGATGCCATCAATTTATGTAAACAATGAAACAAAAATGCCTTATATTTGTAATAAACATATAGATAAAGGTATTCAATGGAATAATTGGATACATCTTAAATCTGGACGAGGATGTTATTATTGTGGCAGAGAATCTATGGTTGAAAAACAAAAATATTCAATAGAAGAAGTACGTGCAACCATAGAAGCAAATGGGAAAAATAAATTATTATCGAATTATACATCTTATAATGATTATAACCTTTTAATTTCTTGTGAGGTATGTGGTCAGCCCTATACTACAAGTTATGGATTATTTTTAAAAGGTAAAACGAAATGCAATGAATGTACTTGTTCCATTGGAGAAAAAACAATCTTAGCTTATTTAAAAGAGCATAATTATGTTTATGAACATGACACTCATGAAATTTATACTGCCTATTGGGATAACCCATTGAGATTTGATTTTTACTTACCAGAACTAAATATGGCGATTGAATTTGATGGAGAACAACATTACATGCCTATCGATTTTAATGGAGATGGCATCGAAATTGCAAGCATTAATTTTACGGAAAATAAAGAACGTGATCAGGCAAAGAATCTTCATTGTATAGACTATAATATTCCATTAATGCGTATTCCATATTGGGAGCGAGACAATATAAATTCTATTTTAGATAATTATTTTTTTAATAACGATAAAACTTATATAATAAATCCAGAGAGTCTAAATAAAGACTCTCTTTTATTATGTTCTTAGTTATATAGGAAAACTGGTCGTGTCACCAGTAGCCATGCATTTGGCAAAGAGGACGTTCAAAAGCGCCCTCTTTTTATGCTCATTAAGAGTAAATATTACGAAAGTACGAGGTTAATATCTATGGCTATGGAATTAACTTTAGATGATATTTTGGCTGCAGTTACGCCAAAAGGATTACCGGATGTTATTTTATATCAGTATTACAAAAATTTAGCAAATAGAAAGATTGTTATCAATGAACAAATTGGTGACGGTTTAATTGAATCTGCTGTTCTTCCTTTTATGGAAATGAACAATGACGGATCAGGTAAGCCAATTGAAATTATTTTATCAACATTGGGCGGCGAAATATATAACGGTTTCAGTCTTGTTGATCAGATTGAGAAAGCAAAATCGCCAGTTATTATTCATGTTATGGCAATTGCTGCATCTATGGGATTGCTTATTGCTATGGCAGGTAAGAATAACCCCAATGTAAAAACAGTATGTCATCCATTTAGTGTCGGATTATTACATTCAGGTTCCCAGTATATGGAAGGATCTGCACATGCTGTAAAAGATACATTTGATTTTTCTCAGCATTACGAAGAGAAAATTAAAGAATACATCTTGTCTCATACAGCTATTACGGAAGATCTCTATGATAAGATTGAGCGTAAGGAATATTGGATGGATGCAACAGAAATGAAGCGTCTTAATATTGTAGACGAAATCATCTAAGAAGAGTATACCACTCTTCTATTTTTTTGAGTAAAAGGAGAAAAATCAAATGGCAAATCTAGTATATAAGCGCAGCACTACTACTTCTTTAAAGACTGCAGGCTTAATTGATGTTGAAAATATGACTATTACCGTGGACGGTGAAGATAAGAAGTTATCTCGTTTGTGGAAAGACTTTGAGGGCAGTGAAGTAGAAATCGTGATCAAAGTAAAGGTTGATGAGGATATTCCTGAGCCAACTGCTTCCGATGAAGAAGATGTATAAGAGAGTTGGTGAATGATTGTTTAATACAGATTTAAGCAGACATGAAGATGAAGACTTAATGGCATGGCAAATCCGTTGTTGCCTTGCCAAAAGAAGAAAAGAAACCGACATGGATTGGATTGAAATCCGAGATATGTTGGGCCTTGATATTACTCCTGATCAGCTACGAAAACAAGCCGTTGGTTATGAAGAGTATGACAATTATATTCATGGATTTTCTGGTGTAGCCACTACTATTCTATCCATTTCGGATTTACATGTTCCATTTCAGTTAGATTATGAGTTGTTAGAAAATTACAGAAATGTGGATATTCTACAGATAAACGGTGATGTTGTAGACTGTCAGGCTATTTCGAAATTTCCTAAGCAATATAGAATTTCACCAATGAATGAAATGATCGAAGGTCGTCAATATCTTATTGATTTAATCAAATATGTAAATCCTAAAAAGGTTTTTTGCAACTTCGGTAATCATGATGTGCGTTTCGCAAATTACTTTGCTAAGAACATTGATACCGATCTTTTGCAGTTACAGCCAAATACTTCTCTGGAACTAATTTTTGAAGATGGTTTCAGAAATTATGACAAAATGAATAAAACTAAGACCTGGTATGCTCCATTAACGGAAGTTTTTGATGGAACCGGCATTGAAATTCAATTTATTGATGACTGGAAATATAAAATCGGAAAGACATGGTTTGTTCATCCATTAGCATACAGATCCGGTATTCTCGCTACTGCTGATAAAGCAAAGGATTTCTTACAGGATACAGAACGTGAATCTTTTGATGCGGTTGTTATGGCCCACACTCATTCAATTGGTGATTCTGAGCGAGGATATATCCGATTGATTGAACAGGGCGCATTTTGTGATGTAGACAGGATGAGATACGCTGATGGTAAATTACAAAAACCACAGAAAAAGGGATTTGCGGTAATTTGTCAGGATAAGAATGGCAATCTAATTAAGGATAAAACGAAAGTCATTTCACTGAATTAAGAGGTTGAATACATGGATGTAAAATTATACTGCTGCTATTCTCTACCGCTTAGAAATTATCTAATGAAAAATGGCATGAAATATAATTTGGCGGCACTGAACCCGAATAGTAAAAAGTTATTTTGGGTTTATATCAAAAGCGAAAAACTTGATGAGTTGTTAAACAGATGGTCTACGAATAAGTAGATCACTTTTATTATGTAAAAATATATGGAAGGTTAAATATGTACGGTTTTATTTATATTACAACAAATCTTATTAATGGAAAACGATATATTGGACAAAAGAAATATGATAAAGAAGGAACATGGAAAAACTATTTAGGGAGTGGTACATATTTAAAGCGAGCAATTGAAAAGTATGGCAAAGATAACTTCTCAAAAGAAATAGTTGAAGAATGTGAGTCAAAAGAAAAATTAGACGAAAGAGAAATATATTGGATTTCTTTTTATAATGCGGTAGATTCAGATAATTTTTACAATATAGCTTCTGGTGGAGATGGTGGTGATACTATTTCTGGATATAACGAAAGTCAAAAACGTAAGCTTTCAAAAAAATTAAGTAAAGCGAGAAAAGGGAAAGTAAATTTAGGAAGTTCAAATGGCAATTCTCAAAAAGTAATTTGTTTGAATACTATGGAAATATATGACACTATTGTCGAAGCTTCTCAACAAACTGGTATTAATAAAGATTATATCCAACAATGTTGCTCAGAAAAATCCGGATTACAAACTGCTGGATATATAAATGGTGAGCGAGGAATCTGGAAATATTATGATGAGAATCAAATATATTTCTATATGCCGTTTAAAAAGAAAAAATGCGAATATATAAATGAAGTTTATTGTATTAATAAAAAAGAAAGCTTTAAAAATGCAACGGAAGCAGGGAGATTATATGGTATAAATAGTTCCTCAATTTCGCAATGTTGTAATAATAAATTATTATCCGCTGGAAAAGATGTAGTGACACATGAACCTTTAGTTTGGTGTTATAAATCAGATATTCAATTTGCAGAAGAAAAAATGCAGTATGTAAAAAATAGATATTTGAAAATACATGATGAAAAACATCATCAAAAAAAAATTAAATGTTTAAACACGAATAAAGTTTTTAACTCAATAAAAGAAGCTATGCAATGGTGTGGCGGGAACAATAATAATTTTAATAGAACTTTGAAGGATGATGGGTTTTATTATTATAAAAAGCACCCTACAACAGGAGAACAACTAAAATGGAGCTATGTTTAAATTGTTCTTATAAGATTGGAAATACATCTATTTACGAGCAAGGATGCTGTTGTGAAACAAAGCAGATGAAGTATACAGATGGGCAGTTAATCAATTCTCAGAAGGAAGGATTTATGTTTATCTGTCTGGATAAAAATGGTCATGTTATTGATGACAAAACAAAGTTAATTTCTTTAAACTAAAATTTGTGTAAAAGTTAAGTTATAAATTTCACAATATTTTTGGGTGACAAACCCGCTGTTGTCGATCAGCTAAAATCGCATAAACAAATAGGTTCTCGATCATCCGCAAAGAAAATCGTAACTAATCATAGGGAGTTGACTCCATTCGGAGCAGCTACCCTTTTTTATTTTAAAAAATTTTAACGAGAAAAAGGAGATATTTATTTTATGAACAAGACCGAATTAGTAAAGAACGTACAGACAATTGCAGTACAGGACGAGAAGTATGCAAAGATTTCTTTAAAGGATACTACTATTTTTGTAGATGCAGTTTTTGAAGCAGTTAAGGATGCACTGGTTAAGGGTGAGAAGGTTGCAATCACCGGCTTTGGTAGCTTTGATGTAGCAGAAAGACCTGCAAGAATTGGTAGAAATCCTGCTACTGGTGAAGAGATTGAGATTGCAGCTACTAAGACTGTTAAGTTTAAGGCTGGTTCCGCTCTGAAAGATGCTGTAAAGGGTGCTTAATTTAGCACTCTTCTACCCTGAAAAAATAAATAGTACATATTGCATCCGACATAAGGAATGAAAGGAAAATACGTTTAAATGAAAAAGGTAACTGAAAATAAAACACCTGAAGTTAAAGAAAATTTAAACATTATCACTGTTTATGACTACACAGAATTAGCATATAAGTTCATTCATCATTTATATCATACAGATAAAACTGTAGCTCTGATCGCGGGCAGAGATCTGGTCGAATACATTTTTGACGAGGTTATGGATCTGGATGAAACCAGTATTTGGAGGGTTGATCTTACTGATGACGATCCAGATATTGAATATATGTTAAGCGTAACTGACGAAGGTTATGTAACTGTCATCCCACTGGATGATTACGGTGATCTGTATGATGCAGATATCTTCTATATTGATATGGATGGATCTGTCTCCCAGGACGTGATTGAAGAATGTAAAGATCTTGAGAGGGAAGTTATTCTGTTTGGTCTTACAGATGAATGTGATGAAAACTGTGAAGATTGCGCAGAGCTACATGATGGTGAAATGAAGCTGGATGTAGAGACTGATGAAGATGATGACATTCATGGATTTACTGTAAGTAAGTCTGAAGATGGTAAGTATACAAGCCATACCTTCTACACTTCTGAAAAGTTATCTGAAAAACAGATGAGGGATTTTCTAAAACTTCTCGGCTATTAATTCGAGGAAAGTGTTATGGACATTAATACAATTATCAATATTGCTCAGATTGTCGTATGGGTCATCCTTGGCGGTCTGAGCCTTTATTTTAGGACGAATTCCAGGTTAAAAGAAGTTGCTGGCGATTATATCTCAGAAGCTGAGTCTGTATATAAGGATACAGTAAAAGCCGGTGGCATGAAACATGAGTATGTAGTGGAAAAACTATATGCTTTTGTGCCTGTATATATGCGTCCTATTTTTACTGTTGAAATGATCTCTCAGATTGTAGACCGTGCATTTGAGAGCATTGAATCTTATGGAAAACAACAGCTAGATAAGGCTGTAGATAAACTTCTTCCTAAACAGGAAGAGGGAAATAAGTAACTATTTTTGCGTTTTTATGAAAGGAGCTTTTGTATGATTTACGATTACAAGCATAGAAAAATTGAATATGAGTCCCCAATGGAGAAAGCTGAATATGAGCAGCATATGTCTCAGTTTGGTCCTGGTATGGGCAAGAGCCATCCAGATGATTGTCCAAGATGTAAGGCAAAGGGTTGGCTGACATTCCCTGGCACTACCTTTGAGAAGGAATGTGACAAGTGGGCTGCTGCTCATCCAGAGGAAGCTGCTGAGGTTGCTAAGGAAGCAAAGTAATTTTAGATATGAAAATTCATTAGTCTTTTTGTGTATGGGTGCGTGGTCTATTATGGCTACGCACTCTTTAAATTTGGGTAGATGTGCCTAGAGGCGAGGGCAACCGACTGTAAATCGGTTACATCAGAAACACCGCAGGTTCGACTCCTGCCCTGCCCATTCAAGTCAAATCAGTTAGATTTGTAAAAAGAATTATAAGTATTTAACTTATCTTTACCTTTAAATAACAATTTTAATAAATGATTGGAGGTTTTATATGAGCAAATTTCAAGATATTTCAGATGAAGATTTTATTAAAGTTGTAAAAGAAAATACTTGTGTACGTGATATTCTGGGCGTATTAGGATATAGCAGATCAAGTGGGTCTATGGGAAAGAAAATAAGAGAAAGAATAAAAGCACTAGATATAAATACAGATCATTTCATAACATACCAATCTCAAATGAATTCTCACTCTCAATATACTATGGAAGAAATATTAGTAGAAAATTCTCCATACGAAAATATATTTAGATTGAAGAAAAGATTACTTGCTAATAATCTATTAGATTATGTATGTGCAAAATGTGGAAATAAAGGTGAATGGAATGGTCAAGAGTTAACTTTGCAATTAGAGCATAAAAATGGAATACATAATGATCATCGATTATCAAATTTAGAATTTTTATGTCCAAATTGCCATTCGCAAACAGATACTTATTCTGGGAAAAATAAAGGGAAATATGACAATTATTAAATTTAAAAGATTCATGACTCTTTCACTCTCCCGCTCTTGTATTGAAGATTTACTCATTGTAAAACGTGTTGTCTTCTATTAGAGAGTAATTTTCAGCGTAAATCCACGACCTGTTAAGTCATGCGTATGGTAATTCGTATTTGCTTCGAGTTCAATGTGCTGTGTATGGATCGTTAATGTAATTGGCTAACATAACAGTCTTCAAAACTGTTTATTTGGGTTCGAGTCCTAAACGGTCTGTTAGTATTCTTTGCATTGTTATATGGAGAATATATAAAGTATGTGCCTGTGGCACTATGGGATCGAGCCAGAGGCTCAATCCCCGCACACCACTCTTGCGAGTGATGCGCAATTATATCAAATGAATGGAGAATAAAACATATGAGAGACACAAAAATTAAAACAATTTTTAACATGAAACTTGCAGGTATTTTAATGCAGCATGGTTTTGTATTACTGGATATGCGTCCAAATGAAAATCAAAATGGAAAAAACGTATTCTATTTTAATGAATCACCAGAGCTTGAAGAAATCGTAGCCAACTATAAAGCTTCTCGATAGGTGGTGATTCAAATGATTGATACAAAAGAAAAAATTAGAGTTGGTACAGTTGTCAGTGAGTATGGAGAAATATTAAGTGAAATATATGAAGGTGACAAAATCGTACATCAACAGCAGAACAATTATAAACAAACACATATAATAAATTTCCAAAAGAAGGAGGCGTTTGTCAAGGTGTTTGTACATCCTATTACGGCTTTATTTAAAGAATTGCCTACCAAGGAATATGCGGTCACTATGGCACTCATACCCTTCATTTCTTATAATGACGGAATATTAAGATATAATGGCAAGATCGTTGACGGCAAAACTATAAGTGATATCTTAGGTGAAAATTATGAAACTTTTAAAAGAATTATAAGTTCATTATGTAAAAAAGATATCATGAAGAAAGTTGAAAGACAATCTGATACATATGCAAATAAGACGAAAAAGTGTTTTGTGGTTAACCCTTATATTTTTCTTAGAGGTCAAGATATAGAAAAAGAAATTGTAGATTTATTTAGCAAAAGTAAATGGGCTAATATTGAAAAGACATCAAGTAGTATAGAATTAGAGGACTATATGTGAGATTTTTACTTAAAATACTATAAAAAGTCTTCATTGTAGGTGTATATATTTACACTTTTTAGAGTGAAAAGGTGTAAAAAATTACACTTATTTTCAAAATGGTATTTATAAAAAGAAGCGGCATAGCCTCATTACTATCTCGCTTCTTTTATTTTTTACAAAGGAAGTGAGATGAATGGGAAGAAAAGTACAGCATAATGTTATTGTGTCGCCTGAGTTGTTAAGTCAGGTTAATCCTGAGAATATAGAATTGGGAAAAGATTTTATTGATTATTTACGTTCAATTGATAGAGCAGGTTCTACTCTCGAAGCATATGAGCATGATCTAAATATTTTTTGGGTATATCTGCTTCAATATTGTCATAACAAATTTTTTATTGATTTATCAAAACGTGAAATTTCTAAATATCAAAGTCATTGTTTAACCGAATGGAAATGGAGTCCTGCAAGAATGCGGAGAGTTAAATCTACATTATCTTCACTTTCCAATTATGTGGAAAATATGCTTGATGATGAATATGAGAATTTTAGACCTATTATTCGTAAAATTGAAAATCCTGTTAATGAAAAAGTATTAACAAAAACGGTATTTGAAGACGAACAGTTGCAACAGTTGCTAGATACTTTAGTAGAAAAGGAGAAGTATGATCAGGCATGTATGCTTTCACTAGCCATAAATAGTGGACGCCGAAAAAGCGAATTACCTAGATTTAAAGTTTCATATTTTAATGATGAAAACATTATTTATGGTTCTTTATATAAAACACCTGAAGAAGTGAAAACAAAAGGGCGTGGTTCTCGCGGAAAAATGCTTACCTTGTACGTACTTGCCAAACCTTTTAAGCCTTATTTGGATTTATGGATGAACTATAGAAAAGAAAATAACATAGAATCTGAATGGTTATTTCCAAAAAAGGTTAATGGAGAATATATTGATGAGCCAATGGATTCGAAAACATTAGATAGTTGGGCTGAAACATTTACTAATATTGTTGGTGTTGACTTTTATTGGCATAGTCTAAGGCATTTCTTTACAAGTAGCTGCTCCCGTAGTGGCCTTCCTGATGACGTCATCCAAATGCTAATTGGCTGGAGTTCTTTAGATATGGTCTCTGTATACAAAGATATTTCAGCAGATGAAAAATTTGAAAAATATTTTGCAGATGGAGAAATTAAAAAACAAGAACAGAAAACTCTCTCCGATTTATAGTACTTCTACTCTTTTTCTACGATTTACAATCCAATCTTGTATTTACATTCTCATTGTGATATAATGAATTGGGGTATTATTTCCATAATTTAATAGGAGGCGACATTATGGAGGCAACTTACAGAAAATTAGATATGTCAAAGTTACGATTTCGTAAACATCATACTGTTTCTATGGAAGATGCATTAAAAGATGTAACACCTATGAAATGGAAAGACACTGTTTATACAGGTGAAGAAAAAGTATTTATAGATAAACAAGGGATACATTATGTGCAAAATCGGTGATATTATTATAGTAAAGAAATATAAAAATCATGGAAAGACTATTTCATCTCATTCTTTTGTGGTTATTAATGATGAAAATGGTGAAATTCAAGGACTTCCATATGATTTCGTTGCTAATGTATTATCTTCTTTTAAAGATGAAACGCAAAAACAACGAAAAATGTCGTATCCAGGTAATTTCCCAATTGTTTCTGATGATACAATAACTGATCCTCATAACGATAGAAATGGATTTGTTAAATCAGATCAATGGTATTACTTTGATAAAAATAAAATATCCTATGAAGTTATAGGATATATGAAACCAGACATCTTTGATTTATTACTTGAATATATTGAAGAATCAGATTTTGAATTTTCTGATATTATAGACAATCTAAAATAATCTTTACATAGCCGTCTTAATATATAAGGCGGTTATTTTTATGTCTAAAATTCTATGATTAAATGCATTCCATTTTTACTTTCAAAACAACCAAAAAGCATCGGTCACACGGCTAACCGATTAAAAAATTGCCGAACGATGACTTGTTTGTAGTGAAGACAAGGGTAAAATAAATATTCACTGTCGCTACTGCTTAAATGCGGCGTTAAAAAAAAGAGAGTCTGTACTCTCTTATGTATAAATAAAACCAATAATGATGTTATATTCCCACCAGACTCACCAACTATGGTGTCATTTTAAAAGAATCATCAATAACTCTAAGAGCCACGTCAGACCTTTGAGACCTAGAATAACAAGTTTAAATGTATTCATAGTGTACCTCCTTTCTTACAGAACTGAGATACACAGGCTGACACCCACCACTAAAAACGGCGACCTTTGTAACGTGTTGTTTATTGTCTGGCTTACCACGAGATGCGCGAACATCTCTATGACTCCTTTTGGGAGTCTCGACCTCTAACGGGGAATATAATATCACTATTGGTTTTATTTGTCAAATTGAACAAAACTCTTATGAGTTTTCGAGGAGTCGATGCCTGCATTGATTCCTTATTTTTTGTATTAGTGAATGACTGCTGGGCGGTCTGGCACTCTGGAAAGACAGAGACATGCGCAGGAAACCTGATGCTAAAGTCTATAAACTGTATGATTCGATGGTTGTAGACCTGAGTGGATCAGCACCACTCTCCTGCTTTTTATTAAGTTCATGTACCGAAATGGTTATAACGGCGTAGTCTTGAAAACTAATGTGTCTTATGACATGTAGGTTCGAATCCTACCGTGAACGTGCCTGGGAAGATACCAAAAGAGAACTGGGTGTTGCGACGTGGCTAAACTACCAAATAGTGCAGGGGAGGTATCAAGATAGTAAGTGGTTATTACTATCAGAACAAAATGAAATGAGGTGACTGTTATTGGCGACAGCTAAAGAACCAGCAACTAAAATAACAGTTGCTCAAGCTAGGAAGAAAATTGAAACATTAGAGGAAAAGGTTAAATCTCTTAAAGACGGTGCATGGTGTTATCTGTGTGATACTCATAAGTCCAAGGATGGATTTTATATGAGTACAGATCCTATAAATAAAAGTGGTTTAACTCCTATTTGCAGAGAATGTACCAGAAAGATAGTTTTTAAAGTCGGAAAAGATGGTGTAGAACATGAACCAGACAAAGAATCTATACGACTCGCACTTCGCTATTTGAATAAACCTTTTCTCGAAAAAGTATGGGATTCCAGTATTCAAGAAACTGAAAATCTTGCTTCTGGTAAGGTTAAATCAAATGTTTGGAATGCCTATATTCGTCAGATTTCAATGGGACAATATAACACTTTGACATATGCTGATAGTGATGGTTTTATTAAATATAAACAAGATGATATTAATAAAAAAGAAGAAATAACCGAAGAAAAACTAATAGAAACTCATGCGGGCTTGGATACATATGATAGCTTTTTAAAAAACAAAGAAGATGTTATTAGATTACTCAGTTATGATCCGTTTGAGAAAGAGGATATTTCAGATCAACCATTTTTATATTCTCAATTGTTAGGTCTTCTTGATTCTAGTGAGGATGCAAATGAAGATATGATGCGTACATCTTCCGCTATTTCTATTGTTCGAGGATTTTTACAGCAATCAAAAATTGATGATACTGTTGCTAAATTAATGTGTGATGTTTCTAATATTGAAAAAAATTCGGCAACAATTAAATCTTTACAGGAAAGCAAAGGGAAAATAACTTCTGTTATTACAAGTCTTGCGCAGGATAGTTGTATTTCTTTAAAACATAATAAAAATGCAAAAAAAGGCGAAAATACTTGGACGGGGAAAATTAAAAAGATTAAATCATTAAACTTACGAGATGCCGAAGTGAATGGATTCGATATTGATACTTGTCGTGGTATGCAACAGGTTCAAGAAATCAGCGATGCTTCTATTATGAAACAATTAGCACTTGATGAATCCGAATGGTCAGATATGATTGCAGAAATGCGTGTTACTAATACAAGTCTTCGTAGAGAAAAAGATGCTTATCAAGAAATTAACCGTATATTGTTACGTGAAAATCTTGATTTAAGAGATACTTTAAAAGAAAAAGATTTATTAGATGAAAATACATTAAAAGATTTAAGAGATTTATATTCTGTATTTGGTGATTCAGAAGAATCTTCCCAAGAGGAGGATAAAGATGAATCAAAATAGACAAATAATTTTAAACTATTATAATAATGAATTATTGGATTACGATAAAGATTTTTATAATCAATATGGTATATATATAAAACCTCATGGTTATTCTATTTCTTCTCGAAAAATTGATTCTTATATTCAAATCGCAAATATCCAAAAATATCTGCAATGTAATCCTACAAAAGCGATAGATTTATTTTTCAATATAGAACTACTTGATGGACAAGCTTTATTGGTTCAAAGAAGCTGGATTTGTCCTAATGTTTTGGCTGTTTGCACCCGTGGATATGGTAAAAGTACAGTTATAGACTTAGAGATTATGGCAAAAGATATGTGCTTCTGTAATGTATGGACATATATTGCTAGCGGAACAGGAGGACAAGCCGAACAAACTTTTACCACATTAGAACGACTTGCAAATGACAATATTGATACCTTTTATGGATCTACAGGGTCGATTTTTAAAAATGAAATAGAAATCAAAAATGCCGCAGGAGATGGTTTTTCACACTCGTCTAACGGCTTTTCTTATTCTTGCTATAACGGATCAATGACAAAAACATTAAATAGCAACGTAGATGCGAAAAGAGGTAGTCGCGGCACCGTAATTTTTGACGAAAGTGGCTTTTTGTCAGATGAAATGATGAATGTTTACGGAGCATTTGCAGCAGTAAACAGGAGCTTAAAAACAGGTAAAGATTCTGATGGAAATTCAATTGATCCAATTAGACAACGATGTATTCCACGAGATTTACCATACCAAAAATATTATATAAGCTCCGCTTCTTCTACAGATACTCAATTCTGGAGATTGTATAGAGATTTTGCAAAACAACAAATTATGGGAAATCCTGATTATTGCGTTTTGCATATTGATTGTGAGCAGGCTTTCAGGCCCACTTTAAAAGGAGAATTAGTCACTCCTCTTCTATCCAGAAACACCGTAGAAACAGAAATGAGAACTAATCCAGAAAAAGCAAGAAGAGAATATTATTGTCAGTTTAGTACAGATCTTGGTAATGATGCAGTCATTAAACGTGGAGTAATCACTAGAAATGAAGAAATTAGGAAACCTCTTCTTTACAATGATACTGGTGATAAGAAATTTGTAATCACTTATGATCCTGCTCGCTCAAGAGATAACTCTGTAATTTTAGTTGGTGAAATTTATGATTTTGAGCAAGTAGATGGAAGTATTGATACTAGGATGCGGTTAGTAAATTGTATTAATCTTGTTGATGTTGGAAAAAAAATAAAGTCGCCTATGCAGACACCTGACCAGATTGAGTATTTAAAAAAAGTTATTCTTGATTATAATGGCGGAGCTGATGCTTATGGTAACATTATTGGTATATATATCGATGCTGGTGCTGGAGGTTCAGGTGTAAACATCTCAGATTATCTTATGGCCGATTGGACTGATTCTGCCGGTATTGTTCATAGAGGTTTAATTGACAAAGAATACTCAGCCGAATACGTAAGAAAATTTCCAAATGCTGTTAATAAAATCCATCTTATGAATCCAGCAAAATATAAATCTGAAATGTATGAAGCAATGATTGAACTTATGAACCAAAACAAAATAAGTTTTACCGCTTCTTATGATGGAAAAGATCACTTGACTGTATTTGATGTTGATCAAAAGAAATTTGATAAAGAAAAAGAAGAAATTGTTAAACGTCTTAAAAAGGAAGATTTAAATGAATCTGATTATGAGAAAAAATTAGATGAAGAACTAAATAAGATTCAATCTGTAAAAACAAAGATTATAAAACTTGATTGGATGGATAAACTTGCTTTAGCAAATATTGATGCTTTAAAAGAGGAACTTGTTAATATCGTAAGAAAGAAAAGAGATTCTGGAAAGGATTCTTTTGAGCTTACTCCTGAAAAAGCTAATAAACTCCATGATGACCGTGCCTATACCGCCTGCCTTGCCTCATATGCCCTCATGTGTGAGCGTAGAAAGGCAATTACTCAGCGTCAACGTACTTCTACCACATCTGATATATCTAAATTATTTAAACTAACTCCACCAAAACGAATAACAAAATATTAAAGAAAGGAGGTTGATATCTATTTTGAATGAAAGAAAAGTTATAACACGTACTGCTGAAGATGATTATTCTTTGAGTCGTGAAAAATCACAAAAAATTAGTTTTCAAAAAATACAGGAAATTCTACAAAGAAACGTAGCAAAAACTGTTTCAAAAACATATGTACAGTATAACAGAGAAACCCTTGATACATATGCTCAATCTCCTCTTAATAATATTGATAATATTCGTGAAGTATCTCGTTTTCTTACACGAGTGTCAATGCTTTATAAGCAAATGATTTCTTATTTTAGTACAATGCCATTGTACACATATAATATTACTCCTCTGTTTGATAAAGTATATACTGGCGATTATAATGCAGATAAATTATTATCTAGTTATGAAAAATCTTTAAAAATCTTTCATCATTTTAATCTCCCAAAAGAATTGCAAAATATTGTATCTAACGTAATTCGTGATGGCATATATGTTGGATTTATGTATAACTCTGAAGATAATGGAATATTTTTAATGCCACTGGATGTCCAATATTGCCGTATTTATGGTAAGACACCTGAAGGCGAATGGATTGTATACTTTGATGCTGCTTATTTTGATAAATCCAACAATAAAGACTATGTTCTTGGTGTAAATAATGATGGAATTGGTACTTGGGACCCATGTTTTGTAGATGGGTACAATCAGTATAAATCAGGTGGTAGAGATTATGAATGGTTTAGACTTACACCTGAAAATACTATGTGTATTATTGCAAGTACAGATGATGAATTTTATGTACCACTCCCCTATTTCTTTCCTATCTTTAAGTCTCTTTTACAAATTCTTGATACTGAAGCTTTAGTTGCTTCAAAAGAAGAACTTCAAAATTACAAGTTGATTCTAAATAAAATCCCTATGATGAAAGATGGAGATCGAGTTGATGATTTTGCACTATCTCTTGAATTAGTAAATCAATTTGACGCAATTATTAGAGAGTTATTACCTGATCTTGTTGGTTGGGGAACTACTCCATACGAGAATACGCAGGTTATTGATTTTGAAAAAAGTACATCTTCTTCTGATACAGATACTTTAAATAAGGCAATGAATAATTTATTTGCAAATGCAGGTATCAATAAATTGATTGTAAGTTCAGGTGATTCCAGCAATGCTAATGGTATTAAATATTCTAATGCTAATGATCTTGGAAAGATTTCTGTCTATATAAGGCGTATTGAATCTTGGTTGAATTATTGGATCAAAAATAATATTTCTGATGCGTTATATTTACAGATTTTTGATGAAACACAATTTAACAAAACTGACTTTATTAATGAAAAGAAAGAAGCTGCTACTCTTGGTGGGTCTAAAATGGATTATTTATGTTCATTAGGTGATACTCCATATGTAGCTTATAACAAATTAAAATTTGAAACCTTATCTTTGGGACTTTCAGATATTATGATTCCTTTGCAGTCAAGTTACACTCAGTCTAGTCAAGGCGGGCGACCTGTCGAACAAGATGAATCTAAATTATCTGACGAAGGACAAGCAAGTCGTGATTCTGGAAAAAATGAAGATAAAGGTAACAAATAATTGAGGTGATATTGATAAATATGAATGAAAAATTTTTATTCACCTGTGACAAAGATACACGAAATAATTTATTAAAATTAGGATTCACGGAAATTCCTTCTGATGGATCTTTTTTTATGTTTATTAATAATTCAACATTGAAGTTTGATGATTCTATTAGCACTTCAAAGGTTGTATTTACTAATAAACTAATGTTTTAACTCCCTTTTGGGAGAAAATTTCGAAGAAGGGAGGTAAACATACAATTGAATAAAAGATTATTAAGTTTGGATGACTTATGTGAATATTATAGTCACAGAAAGAAATCTATGAAATTTAGTTCTGATGAATCTGGGGAACCAATTGTAGTTCAGGTAGAAGGCACTTTAAAATTTGAAGATATTTCAGATGACACAGCAGGTCTTACACCTGTTAGATTACAGGCTTGCCATACAGAAAAAAATCTAAACATGTCTTCTATTTCATATGAAACAATGGCAAATAAATTATTGCCAACATTTAAGAATAGACCAATTCTCGGATATATTCATGAAGTAAATGGTGAGCCACAATTCTATGGACACAATGCCCATGAGGAAGACGGCGAAATTATTTATGATGAAGTTGCGGTAGGAAATATTCCTGAAACTAATAATGCAGAACTTGTATACGATGAGGAAAATGATCGTTATAACGTAATGATTGATGGTTATTTATACGATGAATATACTAAAGCTGCTGATATTGTAAAACGAGAAGGCGAATGCCCTTGTAGCGTAGAAATTTCTATTAAAAATATGAGTTTTGACGCAAAAACGCATACTTTAGTTATTGAAGATGGATATTTTTCTGGTGTAGCAATCTTGGGTTATGACGAAAACGGTAAAAAGGTAAAGCCTGGCATGGCAGGTTCCAATATTAAGTTGAAAGATTTTTCAAAATCTAATAATTCTATTCTATCTGATTTATCTGAACTGGAATATTCCAAACTTGTTGACACTTTAGACAGACTAAATGAATCACTGTCTAAGTTTAATAAAGAAACAAATATTAATGAAAATTTTGAGAAAGGAGGTAACAACGAAATTAGTATGAGTAAATTCGAGGAATTGTTAAATAAATATAATAAAACTGTTGAAGATATTACCTTTGATTATGAGGGATTATCCGATGATGAACTTGAAAGTAAATTTGCAGAAGTGTTCGAAGAAACAGAGCCAGATAATAAACCTGAAAACCCAGAGAATGATCCTATTGCTGATCCTGATGAACCAACAGCAAATCAATCAGAATCTACTGAAGAACCTGTTGCAGATCCAGAACCAGTAAATGAACCTGCTGAAAATTCTTTCTCAAAGACTTTTACACTTAGTCATGAAGATTTAAGAGCAAGTTTATATGCTCTCCTTGCACCTGTAGAAGAATCTTTAAATGAGTATTATTGGATTATTCAGACATTTGATAATCATTTTATATATCAGTCATGTTGCGGCAATTACTACAATCAGAAGTTTAAGATTGAGAATGATTCTGTTGCTTTTGATGGAGAAAGAGTTGAGGTGTTTGCAGAATTTTTAACTGCGGATGAAAGGGCAGAACTTGATAATATGAGAGCTAACTACTCTTCTATTTCTGAGAAATTAGCAAAGTATGAAGATGCTGAAATGCTTGCAGATAAAATGACTGTATTTAATGATGATGCATATACAGGATATCTTGATACGGAAGAATTTAAATCTTTAATGTCTGAAGATACTATGAGAAAATTTACTAAAGATGAATTAGTTGAAAAGGCAGATGCAGCTCTTGGCAGATTGGTTAAGGTTACAAAGACATTTTCATATCAGGAACCATCTGAAAAAGAAAAACCAAAACCAACTATGTTTATGTTTGGAAAAGTTGAACCATCTAATACTTTCTTAGATAGTTTATTAAAGAAGAAAAATTAAATAATTATTGTACATAGATCCGAGAAATCGGGTCTTTTTTATTTTAAAAATAGGAGGAAAATTTAATGATTTATACAAATCTTAAAGCAGTTGAAAACGGACTGCATGGTATGTTTGAATCTAGTCTGCTTTTAGCAACAGACGTAGGTAATCTTTATGATTTAGTTGTTCGTGATGAAAGCGAAAATGAAATCTCTGTAGATAATGGTGTTGCAGTTCATGTTGGTGCATATACAGGAAATGGTTTACAGGAAAGATATGCGACCATCGCAAAAAAGGGTGAAAAGATTGCTGTTATTGGCGCTCCAGCTAACAACAAGACTGCTATGACCAAGGCTCAGGAACAGCCTTACAATTACACAAATCCAGCAGGTAAACCAGCAAAGGCATATCAGATTCAGCCACCGGAAGTTCATAATGATATTTTTGCAGTAGCTTCTTATCAGTTTACTGATGGAACCTCTGCTAAGGTAAAAATTGGTGCTGCTGTTGTAGTGGATGAAAAAGGCGCATGGGAAGCACATGAAGCATCTGAGCTTGAAACCTTAAAGGCTACTTATGGTTTTGTTGGAACTATTCATAGCATTGCTGTTGGTACTTATTACACAATGGTTCGTATTAAGTCAGAACAGAATAAAGATATTGCGTAATAGAAAGGGGGTCTTATAACATGAAGGATAGTACTTGTTTTTCTGCTAATATGTTAGCAAAATTTGAAAATAAATATGAAAATATCGTAGCATTCAGTGAATTAATGATGAATGCAAATCACAATGATTATAGCACTTATAGCAAGGAGCAGACTCAGGATATGATCAGAAATCAGTTTGATTCTATTCTGGGAATTAATTTCAAGACTGCAAATGCTATGCAGCGTAGACAGGCTTGGAGAAATCATTCCAAGGAAATTGCTTCTCTTATCGAAGATGTAATTGTAGATCGTATGAATTCTGGTTGGAATGCAGCAAATGCTCGTTTTATGGAGTATGTTGAAGATATTAATATTGCAAATGGTGATCAAAATGAATTTTATGTAGATGACAATTCTTTACTTGTTGTTTCTAAATTCGCAGGCGATCATCATGATATTTTACGCCAGTATGTAAAGCCTGGAAAATCTTTTACTATTGAAACCTCTTGGTATGCAATTAAGGTTTATGCTGACTTCGCATTATTCCAGTCTGGTAAGATTGATTTTGCAGCATTAGTAGATAAGATGTATGCAGCAATTGAGCAGTATAGATATGGCGCATTATTTACAGCATTTATGGGTATGGATGAGAATCTTCCTACTGATATGAAACTAGAAACTCCTGTTACAGAACAGACAATGGATGATATTATCGATCACATTGAAGCTGTAAAAGCAGTAACTGGTAAAGATGTATTACTGGTTGGTACAAGACCTGCTATCCAGAGACTTCAGAAGACAGTAAATTATAATATGTTCTCTGAGGCAATGAAGGATGAAAAGCACCAGAATGGCATTCTTGGTAGCTGGGAAGGCTATGATTGTCTTGCTCTTAATAGAGTAAACAAAGCAGGAACCAGAGAAAATGTATTCTCTACTGATGATAACAAGAAGATCTTTATTATGCCGGTTAACCCAGATCGTCCTCCAATTAAGAGAGTTAACGAGGGTGATGTAGTTTACTACGAAACTGGTATGGACGGCTTGAAGAAGGATATGACTGTTGATGCAGAAATTGCATACCAGGAAGGTATTGGTGTTGTCATCAACGAGTTATTCGGTGAAATCAAGATTCAGTAATTTATACATATTTGGAGAGTGGTCACTCACTCTCCTATTTTAATATTTAAGGAGAGAAAAGTGAAAATTGTAGATCTTGCAAAAGAATTAGGAATTACATCAAAGGAATTAATTGGATATTTCCGAGATAATAATTTTCAGGTATCTTCTCATATGCAAAAAGTTACTGATGAAATGATTGATCTGGCAAGAGAACATTTTAAAATAACTGACGCTAATAAAGAAGAACCTGTTGTGTCTGAGAAAAAAGAAGAAATCGCACAATTCGTAAAAAAATCAACAAAAGTATTTAATCCAGATACTGAAATCCCATGCCGTAGTGTTACACCATGGAAATTAAATATGGTTGGTGCAGATAAAAATACCATTTATCATTGGGAATATTTTGGTGATGTGGAATATGTAAAGTATCGTGATTTACAGGCACAAAGAAGAACTGATTATATTACAAAACCTAAAATCGTAATTATGGATATGGATTTATGTTCTCAGTGGAGTCGAGAACTTGGTGGGGTATATAAATATTTTGATGGAATTGAATATCCAGAAGAATATTTCGATAAATCAGACGAAGAATTCATTGATATTTTAAAAAATGCACCAGTTTGTATTAAAGAAATTATCAAAGTGACTGCCGTGGGAATGATTAAAAATGAAAATTATCCATCTGTAAACAAGCTTAAATATATTGATGATATTTTAGGTACTTGCATTAAAGATTTTATCTAGGAGGTATAGTTTATGCCTTCTGTTAATTATGAAGATATTTACAAAAAATCTCTGAGTATGATTGACGATTTAAAGCTTGCTACTTATACAAAAGATGATTTTTATGAAGCCTTAAAACAATGGTTACATAATGCTTCTTCTTATACTCTTCTACGCAAAAAATTTACCAGTTATGTTTTAGATGATGAAATTATGCAATTATCATTTGAGTTGGTTAATAGCGTAGATGAATATTATGATATAGAGTATGTGAAAACTATTATGGCAAAAGGTGTTATTATCAGTTATTTTCCCACCAAACTTGAACAAGATAAAAACTTTATCATGATTGTTGGTGGAAAAGAAGAAAAGAATCTTGCTAATAATAACTATTCAAGAAATATGGAAAGGCTCGATGATTTAAAAAGGGAATGGGAATTAGAATTGACCCGTCATTCTTATTACTTCGGAGAGTATGGTGGAACAAATGGATAATATGGTTCCACATAAGTATGGAGAATTTAAACCTTCACAGGTTGAATACTATCAAAAAAAGTTAAGAAAGAAAATTTTCTGGTTGGTGCTTTATACTGATCAGAATACTAAAGATGATTTTGGAGATGTAAACGTAGTCAAGTATCACGAGAATCTTCTTTTTGAAATTTCCAGATATAATGAACTACTACTCTACCCAAAAGATTTTGTAGAAATTATTACATCGCTAGAATCGGCTTTATATATTTTAAAATCAGATCATTTTGATTTTAACAGATACAAGAAACTTGTTTTTGATGCCGGTGCTTTGCTCTGGCAAAAGGAAGCAGGTGATCACTAATGTCAGTGTATGATTCTTATCAAAGAAGAATGAGAATTGATTCTCATTCAACAGGTAAAAATTATCCTACATTTGGAGAAAAATTAAAAGCAGATTCTGATTTTTATATGGAGCAGTATTGGGATCATGACGTCCAATCTAAGCTTTGTTACATCTACGATTATTTTCATGATGACTTCTTTATTGATGAACATGGTATCAAGCGTAGTCTAAATGAAGGTATGACATATGAGCATACAAATAAGACGCCGATTGATGCAAAATTTATTATTAAGTCATATCAGTCCATGGATAAAGATCAGGTAGAATATTACCTTCAGTTTAAACCAAGTCAGAAAACACATTTTTCAAAAAATGATGAATTGTATTATTTTGAAACTGATTACAGACAGAAATATGGGAATGAAAATTTTATATCACTCTACGTGGACGTGCCTGATGATGAAGGAATATATCATAAATGGATGATATGTCGTAGAGAAATTGCAAATCAGTTTCCAAAGTATTTAATTTTGCCCTGTTCGTATGAGTTGATGTGGATTGAAAATACAGGTAAAGAACGGATTAAACGTAGAATGTGGTCGGTGTTAAGGCAGCAGCTCTCGTATACGATTGGGACCTATGTGGATCGTTACATAACGAGGATGGATAACCAGAACAAAATCTGGTTGCCATTAAATCCAATTACTGAAAACCTGTATTATACTAATGATGAGTCTACAAACATGAGAGTTATTGTTGGAGCATTAACTAAACATCCCGCAGTATGGACTATTACAAAATGTGAGTCAGCACAACCTCTTGGTATTCAAAAACTTACAATTTATCAGAATGCTTTTAACGAGCATACAGATTATGTAAATTATGAAACTGGTGAAATGTATGCAGATTACTATGATAATGGTATACCTGCATTAGATCAATCCATCCCCACTTTTCTACCATCTGTTTATTCTAAAATCTCAGCATCTACAGATTCTCTTAAAGTTGGTGGCAGCTATAAAACGCTTACGCTCAATATTTTTAAAGATTCCGATGATGATATTACAAAAGAATATTCTGATGCAACCTTTACTTGGTCTTGCAGTATAGGTGACGAAGATTGGACTGACAAAGTAACCTGGCATCCAGCTGCTTATAATCAGATGAAAGTGAAGTTTTCTGACGATAGATCACAGCTAACTAAACTGATTACATTTAAGTGTACTGTTATCAAAGGTGATATATCTTTTGATTCTGAACCACTGCAACTGCAGTTGATTGTCTAGGAGGTGTAACATGGCTGAATTAATAACAAAAGATGATCTTTTAAATAAACTTCGGGCTTATTGTGAAACTCCTGATGATGAAACAATTCGATATAAAAATAAAATTAAAAATGCTCTACTCTACTGTCCTGAACTGCTATATGCAATGGACGAAAAAGAATTAGAGTCTGAACTTTTTGATGAAGACGGGAATATAAATTGGGACCCAGAAACTCATGAGCCATTAGGGGAATGGGATAAATATTTTGGTGACTTAGCAAATATCCGTCCTGCGCTTTTCATTCCTGATACGCAGACGAAAGTGAAAAATTATGTTTGTTATCAGGTAATGTTCGATGAGTTGCCGCGTTATAACAATATTCAGAAATATACAGAAATCACCTTTACTATCTTCTGTCAGGAAGCAGATCGACTTGATTCTAAAACTGGCATTTCTCGTCATGATCTTATTGGATCAATTATTCGTGAACGCTTTAATTGGTCAAATATATTCGGAATGCAGGCAAAATTAATCTCCTCAAAAGAGTCTACTACAGATAATCATTATTTGGTAAGGACTCTTGTATTCCAATTATTAGATTTAAATGGAATTGCTTATACTCCATTTAACGAAAAACCTTTGATCAGGAATAACGAGTATTGGCAGTAGAAAAAGAACAGTATTTTGACAACGATGAACTTAAAATTTATAGAGGAGAAGATTTTGTAGTATCAGAACATATCAAAATACATCAACCTACATTGGGCGAAATCTGTGATTATGGTGAACAAAAATATTATTCTATGGTTCATAGTTTGTTATCAACTCCTGCATCAATGAAAGCACAGTTGTGGCAAGCGGGTATAGATTATACTACTATTACTCCATTTCGACTTTTTATAGGTTTTATATGTAAAATTTATCCAGTAGAGACAACTTCTCTTCTATTTGGAAATTTGGATTTTACAAAATTTCAAATTCAAAAAAGAGTCGATTCTGACGACTTATTTTTATATCAAATCGTAGATGATGATCTTGTTGCTATAGATGAATTTACATATAACACTATCTGCGATTATTTAAGTAAAGCTCATTTTATTGAGCGTGACTTTAAGTATCCCGCTAATGAATCAACGAAAATGTTTCTTATTGAGGATGCAATTGAAGAAATGATGTTGGCAAAAAATAAGCCTTATCATTCACAACTCAAAAATTTAATCTCAGCTATGATTAATAGTGAAGGATTTAAATACAATCATTCTCAAATTTGGGATATGAAAATAAATGCATTTATGGATTCTGTAAAAAGAATCGGGAAAATCAAAAATGCTAGTTTGTTATTGCAATCTGGTTACTCCGGTTTTGGAGTAAACCTAAAAGACATAAGCAATAAGCAGCTAGATTGGTTAGGAGAACTCGAATAGGGTTCTCTTTTTTATTACAAAAATTTAAAGGAGGAAATTATAATGGCTTTCAATCCTAATGAATTAGTTCTTGAAAGAATTAAAACTGTTGAAGAATATGATATTTCAACAAACGAATTACTTGGTAGATATACTCAGATTGAGGAACCAAGTTTACAGACAAGTGCAGATGGTACTGATGTAACTGATGCTATGGGAGCAAAAATCACCACTTTCTATAATGCACAGTCTGGTACTTTTGGATTTAGCAACTCTCTGTTCTCTCTTGATTTAGCTGCATCTCAGTTTGGTACAGAAAAGGTTGTTGCTTCTGCTGAAAATAAGATTATTATTCCAGTATCTGAAACAATTGCTATTGGATCTGATCATACTGTAACTTTAAATTATGTTCCTGTTGGTACAAAGGGCGCAGAAGTAAAATATGTCAAAGTAATCAACGGCGATAATACTTTCGGAAAAACCTATGAAGTAGCAGCTGTTGCTGGTGATGGCAAATTTACTCTCGATGCAGCTAGTAAGAAAATCACTTTACCAGAAGACGTTACTGGTCGTGTATTTGTAAATTACAATAGAGAAAGCGATGCTGCTGTTCAGGTTGACAAAACAACTGACAGTGTACCAAAGGTTAAGAAGCTTTTAATCAAAGCAATTTTCCACAATGTTTGCGATGTCAATAAGACTTATTTTGGTTATATTGTATGTCCGAGAGCACAGGTTGACCCATCTAGTGTTGAATTAAATCTGACTTCTGATGGTAAACACGCCGTTTCATACAATCTGCAGCGCAGTTACTGTGATGAGGAAGGAAAACTGTTCTCAATTTTAGTTTCCGAAGATTAATTTAAAATTACCAGGAGGGATTATTTCTCTCCTGACTTGTTATTATGATTGGAGAAAACTATGTCAGAAGAATTAAATGCGACATGTAGTATCTGTGGTAAAAGATATCATGTATGTCATACGTGCAAAGAAATCACTTCATTTACACCATGGCGTACTGTAACTGATACCAGAGATCATTATATGATTTTCTTAGTTTTATCTGAGTATACAAAGACAAAGAATAAAGCTAAAGCAAAAAACGAATTATCAAGATGTGATTTAAGTGAACTGGAAACTTTCGATAATGACGTAAAACGTGTTATCAAAGAAATTCTAAAAGAGGACGAACCTAAGAAAACGGTTCAGAAAGTTATGTATAAAAAGCCTGTATCTGTTAAAACAGATGAGGTAAAAAAAGATGATATTGAATAGTGAGTTATTAAAGTCGTAGGCTATGCCGATTTACTATTCAGTATTTCAGTATAGCCTATTTTTTACGATTTAAAAGGAGTGACAAGATATAAAAGAATATAGTGATATTTTTCAAACTGAATATGAAACCGAAGAAGTAAGGTACATTCCTAATATGCAGCAAAATTATAAATATTTAAATTCATCTTTGTCTGCTGGGCAGTTGGTGGATATTATTTGCGGAAATGAAAACAGAATTGTTTTTGTATGGAAGAAGTCTCCGCAGATGAATGAACTTTATAAACTTTGGTGTGAATATAAATTATAATGGTTAGTCAAGATAATGGCTGTAAAAGCAGATGATATACCTGTGATGACGTACTGGATATGAACAGTGAAAAATAGTCAGGAAGATCTACTGCTCTCCTATAATACAGAAATAAGCACCCAATACACTTGGATGCTTATTTCTACTACTCTTCTCGTGAATGACCAGTTCACGAACTTTTGAGTTCTGCATATTTACTACATATTTAATATACCACTAATTATTGATAAATTCAAGAGGTGATTTTATTTAGCAATTCTACTTCTGTATCTATACATAAGATATTTGCTATTCGGAGGAATTGGTCAGACTCCTTATACTTGAACTCATGCTAAATAAAATCTATTGTTAATTAGTTACTTATGTCGATCCATGATGTCTTTAACAATGTCACGTATCAGTCTGACAACCGTAACGCTGATCATTGTAATGTAGTAAATGGTTTGCAAATCAAATTGCATAGCAGAACTCTCCTTTCTTCTTATGTGCCGAAAGTTTCATAAGTATGCGTACCTGCTTATGCACTATTAAGTATATTCATAAAGGAGAGTTTTGTCAAATCAAAAATGCTCTTCCATTTATTTCCAATTCTTCCATATTTTTGGTATGGAAACCATATATTTCCAAAGGTATAATTACACTACAAAATTATGGAAGGGGATAATAAATGGCAGAAGAAAGAGTTGTTTCAAGCGGATATGTAAAGTTATTAGCAATAGATACTTCGCATATAAATACCAGGATATTAATAGAGAGAAATGCTGATAATTGGCATGATGTAGATGGTTTCATGAGAATATGTGGACATATGAAGAATGTGATCATCTATGTGATACATATGAATTATAATGAGAAGTTAATGTATAAAGATTATCAAAAAATATTTCCTAATATACATTGGTTCGATTACATGGAAGATTTGTTGGGAAAGAAACAAGGAAAGATTATAAATTATAGAGAGCCGATGGATTAGATCGACCCTCTCTCTATATATATGAATAAAAGGATTTGAGACACACACTCATTAAAATGCATTCATTACCTGAGAAGCAGAACCCGTGATGGAATGCGGCGACTGCGGAGGTTCGAGAAAGGTGGCAACTTACCATAATCCATCTCAGCTTTGGCGAAAGAAAGTTGTGTTATTAAAAAATGCACTCACCTCTCCCACGGTAGACGTGTCAATAAAAAGAACATGAAAGTTTGACCCCGGCTACAGAACGCTCAATTATCTATCGGTTAGGATAAGACCGCCAGTGCTCACAGACACATTCCCATTTGCCTAAACGAAAACGGTTGTAAGCGCTGACGTGTACTAGATACGGATAAATACACATATGCATAGAACTTCACCAAAACTTTCTTCTGAAATTACAGACATAAGATCGGTGAGTGCAAAAATATTATAACATATTATAAATGTCTTTACCAGTCTTTGGTAAGGGCATTTTTATTTTGGAGAAAAATGAGTAATGCATTAAAATTAACATCGCCTCTAGGAGTTTCGGTTAATCATTATTTAGCCTACAGAGCTATTATGAAAAATGGTAAACCTATGGCTATGAGCTATAAGACTCCTGAAGCGGTAAAATATCAAAAAGATTTTAAAGAATATGTAATACAAGAAGTTAAAAAACAAGGTTATAATTTAAAACCAGATCCACTACAGCATTTTTATATAGATGCTGTTTTTTATTTTGATCGTATAGATCGAGACCCAAATAATTATTTTAAATGCCTACTTGATGCAATTACAGAAACAGGACTTGTTTGGGTCGATGATAACGTGACATGCGAACGTGTGCAGCGCATCTACTACGATTCAGAGAATCCACGAATAGAGTTGACGATACGACCTGTGAATTACATCGGGGTTTTTGACGATGCCCCACAGCTGGAAGAATTCAAATCCCGCTGCATCGGATGTAAAAGATACAAACGAAACTGTAGTTTACTGAAAAAAGCAATTGAAGGACGTATCCAGCCTGAAATCCACGATGGAGAATGTGATAAATACACGTCTGATGTAAAGGAGAAAAGTAATGAATAAGATTACAATTGAAACACTCGCAACTGAATATAACAACAGAGCTAACGAAAATTTAAAGGATCAGTATTTAGAAGATACTCTGGAAATTAAGAAGTATATTCCATTTAACTTAAAGGTAACACTCGCAGAAAAGTTAATGGAAGTGACTATGTACGACAAGAACAAGAATGTTCACGTAAACTCCGCCGCACAGTATCTCCTCTTCTGTCGTATCGTTCTTGAGAACTATACTAATATTACTATCGGTGAAAATTTCCATGAGGAATATGATCTACTTAAAGAGTCAGGTATTCTGGATAAGATTATGGTAAAAATTCCTGAAGGCGAAATGGCTGAATTAAACACTGTAATCAGTATGGCTCGTGAAGATGTAAGAACCAACGCTTATGAGCCTCATGCATTTATTGCAGGTCAGGTGGAAAGGTTTGGGACTCTGATTGGGACTCTTCTCGATCCTGTAATTGGTAAGTTGGCTGATGAGGTGAAGAATTTAGATAATGCTACTGTAGAGAAAATGGGCAAGACGTTGGACCGTGTATTCAAGAAGTATGCAGGTAGCGGTGCTGATTTAAAGAGGGTGAAATAAATTTACAATGTGCTATAAAAACAGAAAAGCCGCACCTGGTTTGATACGGACTTCTCTTCTACGAACTAGATCGTCATCTAGCTCAACTCCTATTCATTATTAATTTGTTCCCTATTTTTTAAACAGAGCAATGACTGCAACAATAATTGCTGTCGCTCCGTTAATCAGAGAAACTAATACAGCTTCACTCATAAAACCTCCTTTCATGGTGTGGACACGAAATTTGGTAGAGTAAGCTGCTTTGTGTAAATTATACGAAGTATAAAAATCACCTTCGCCTTTCTGTACCAAATGGTACGTGAATAGGATGGTTGACGGGTTACAGTAAATCGCAAGCTCTTGCACTACTATTATAGCACATTGAAATTTTATTACAATATTAACCAGGCTCTGCGGGTGTCACAGCTCGTAGGGTCTTTTATTTTATATGAATGAGGATCGGGAGGAAGAAATGGGAAGCAACTTAAAAAGTCAGTTTGCTCAGTTTGAAAAGAACATTGAAAAGTATGTTAAAGATGAGATTATCGAACTTAATAATAAGGCTATAGAGAAAACATTTCCAAAGTTTATAAATTCAGTTGATATTCAAATAAAAAATATGTATGAATCTGCAATAGATAAATTTTATGGATCATATAATCCAGAATTCTATAATAGACGTGGAAGTTTATACGACTTGCTTGAGACAAAATATGATAAAGCAACACAAGAATATTCCTATGATTTTAATCCTAATAAAATTACATATAGTCATCGTTCTGCGGGTTCTTATTCAAGAGGTGAATCAGGATTATACAACACCATATTTAGAGGTGGTTATCATGGTGGCGCTTATCATAACGGAGATATATATTGGAGAACTCCTTATCCATACTATAAACATTGGGGAAGACCTGCGGAATATGAAGAACTTTCTCCGTTAGAGGATTTTAAAAATAGGTTAGAACGATACCAGAATGGAAAAATGCAAAAAGATTTTTTAAGGATATACACGGAATCTTTATATTCTTTATTATGATTGGAGGGAAATAAATGGCTGACGGCGGCACAATTGATCTTAATAAATTAAAACAAGTAGTCGATGTCGAGACTATTTTAGATAAAAGAAAATTAAACGCAGTATTAAAAACACTTGAAACATCTTTGAGCGGTGAAAACATTTCAAAGTATTTTAAAGGTACTGATACTCTTCTGGATGATTTACAAGAAGCATATAAAAAATTTAACAGAAGTATGTCGGATACTGATGCAAAAAATCTTGTAAATATAAATAATATTTTAAAAGCATTAAAAGTAGATACAGCTTCTCTTGTACCTAATTTTGAAGAAATTGGAACTGTAATTGAAAAGGCAGAACAAAAGTCAAAAGGACTTAGAGGTATTATTAAAGTTCAGGATTTTAAAGATGTTTTTGTTGCTTTAAATCAGTTTAAAGAATATGGGCTTGATATTGAAGAGATTTTTGGAAAACTTGGAGCAAAAGGCAATTTTTCTGAGCTTTCTAAACAATTAGAGCAGCAGGCACAAACAATTGAACGTTATAGAAATAAGGTTTCTGCTTTACGCGATGAACTTAGGGATGCTGAAAATGCAAGTGGTGTCAGTGATTTAAGAAGCAAGCTAAATAATCTTACAGATGGAGCAAAAGAAACTTTTGAAGCATTTTTAAAACTTAATAATATCGGACGAATGGACGAATGGGGTTATTACGATTCCAGTAAGTTCTCTGAATATTTTGATGCTATTGAAAATGGGTCCATGTCTGCTCAGGAAGCAATTACTAAATTTAAAGCAGAATATGGCTATCTTTTAGAAGATAGTTTTAAAAATTCTAATAATACTTTCGGGTTAGAACAGTTAAGAATTTTTCAGGATACATTAGATCAGGTACTAACTACTGTAGAAGACTTTCATAGAAAATTAGATACTCTTCCAGATGATATGAAAAATATCCAATCTTCTGAAAAATCTGGTCAGGTATTATTTGACGAAGAACAGCTTAAATCTGTTTTAAATGTATTTGGAGACATTAAAGATCATCTCTCTTCTCTCCGTTCTGTTATTTCTGATGTTGGTGATGGTGAAGAACTCTCTCCTCTTTTAAAAACAATTGAAAAAGTATCAGAAGCAGTAAGCAATCTCAATATGAAATTTAATATGAATATTGATGTCGGTTCTGATAATGAAATGGAGCAAGAACTACAGAAGAAGGCATCTAATGCTTTATTAGCTTATGAGAATTTACGGGAACATTTATTCCGTACTTATAGAGGAGATAATTATACTTCTGAGCTTCTTTATAAATTTGATCCAAGTCAGTTTGATACAACAATCGGTAAAATCGAAGGATATAAGAAATTTATCGAAAATCTCAGAGCTAGTATTAAAGAAAATTATGGTCATGATAAACTTTACGAGGATTCAGATAAATCATATTGGAATAAAGCTTCTGCGGCTTATGGTCAAATAACTAAAGTTAGAAATGCCATGAAGGCTGATTCAGAAGGTTCTCCATTGGATAATTTGTTTGGTGGAAAAACAGATTTAACAGAAGTTATAGAGCAGTTAAAACTTATCGTAACTGAGCTAGGTAAGGTTTCTAGTGCAGCTGCGGACATCAAAACATCTTTAGGTGAAGGAATTCAGTTAAATGATTCATTACAGCAGATTGAGACCTTAACTCAGAAAGTACAGGCTCTTGAAACAGAACTCACTTCTTTAAAATCTTCTACTCCTCTCCCGTCCTCTGAAACGAATCTTTCATCTGAATCTACGTCCATGGAACAGGTACAGCAGGCCACTAATCAGGCTGCGCAGGCAAAAGAAGATTTTGCGAAAGCTAATGCCGGTGTCCAGACTTCCGTAGATGAATCTAAGTCTCCTCTTCAACTCGAAGCTGAATTGATGAATCAGATTGCCGAAAGCGCAAAAAAAGCGGCAGATGCAAAGAAAGAATTTGTTGAAGCGAATGGCAAGGTTGCTGCAAGTGCGAAAGAAAGTAACGTGTCACTTAATTCTGATTTAACTTCTGATCATTCGGAAGTATCTGAACCAACTGGTATTAAAAAATATCAGAAAAAAGGATACAAAGCACATGATACTGGAAATCATGATAATGAGAAAAAGGTTGTAAACAAAAAAGAACTAGGCAATGCGCTAAAAGAATTACAATCTGAAATCATTGCAAATATTGACAGTGCTAATTCTTTTATAAAAGATATAACTGATTTTTATGATTCAAACGACAATCTTGTAAAGACGCAAATGAAAGTTCTTGACAAGAATGGCAGTATGTCCACTTATACTACTTCTTACAGTATGGATAAAGATGGAAATGCTACTGCTTGGACAAGTCATATTGATTCTCAAAAATTCAAGGATCAAAATCAATCATATCAAAATCAGTTAAAGACTATTCGTGAGTTATCTGCCGAAAAACAGAAATTACAAGAACAAGATCGAAAATCGGAAGTTAACCAGGCGCTAAAAGATCAATTATATGCCTACAAGCAAATTCAAAGTATTCGTGAAAAGATTGCAAATACGGATGACGAAAGCCTTATCTCAGAATTAACAGAACAGAAAAAAGTATATCAGGAACAATATCTATCTGCTACAAAAATTCTAAAAAATAATTCTGATTTATATGATTCCCAGAAACGTTTAAATGAGTTATTGCAGATTGGCTTAAAGACTACACAGCAAATTTCTGAGGAAGAGATTAAACGAAATACTAAATCTGACAATTCACTCGAAAAACAACTTCAATCTATGCTTAAGGGGCTTGATGACTATGAAGCTAAAATGCGTGATTTCAATAAACGCAAGACAGAAGATCGTAGTTCTGATTATACACAAGCCTTAACCACTTATCAGAAAGCTCTTAATGATTATCGCGAAGAATTAAATAAAGTAAAAAGGTCTCCTGAGTTAGTAGACGAGGCAGAGATCAAGAAGCTCAAATCCATGCGTGAGGAGCTGGATAAAGCTGCGACAAGTTTCAAAGGTATTGAAAAAGGTTCTTCTGCTATCTCTCGTGATAAGTTGATTACTAGAATTTCTGATTACATGAAGAAAAATACTTCTATGTCTAAGGAGTTCAAAGGTGAATTAGAGGGGTTAATTCAGAGACTTAAAGCGTTAGGTGCTAATGCTGATGTAACCAATATTGCTGATGAATTCTTCAAGGTATCACAACGAATTAGAGAAGCTGGTCAGGAAGGTAAGAAGTTTTGGGACATTGTTAAAGAGAAAGCTTGGTATGGACTGGCGGGAACGATTGGTACATACTTTGGACTGAATGATTTAATTCAGTATGGAAAACAGGCAGCTCAGACTGTTATTAATCTTGATACTGCTCTTGTAGACTTAAAGAAAACTACTACCATGTCTTCTTCTCAGTTAAAAGAGTTTTACTTTGATGCTAATGATGTAGCCAAGCAGATGGGTGTAAGCACTCAGCAGATTATTGAGCAGGCAAGCGCCTGGAGCCGTTTAGGATTCAGTACTCAACAGGCTTCTACTGAAATGGCAAAACTTAGTTCTCAGTTTGCTTCTATTTCTCCTGGCATGAGTACCGACAATGCCCAACAAGGCCTCGTTTCAATTATGAAGGCCTGGTCGATTCCTGTAGAAGATGTTAAAGAAGAAATCATGTCAAACATCAATCAGCTGGGTAATACAATGGCTGAAAGTAATCAGGATATTGTAGATGGTATGGAACGATCTGCTGCTGCATTAGCTGCTGTTGGTACGTCATATAAAGATGCCTTTGCGCTATTTTCAGGAATGCAAGAGGTTCTACAATCGTCAGAAAAAGCCGGTACATCCCTTCGTTCTGTGGCACTTAGACTACGAAGCTTTGATGAGTCAACAGGTGAATATTCTGAAGATTTACAAAATATCACTGGTAAATTAATTGATTTAACGAAGACAGCACAACATGCCCAAGGTGTATCTGTTTTTAAACCTGGTTCTACGACAGAGTTTAAGAGCCTTGTAGATTATTTCAGAGAAATTCATGATATCTGGGATGAAATGTCACAGAAGCAGCAAAATGACTTCTTATTACAGGCTTTTGGTCGTACACAAGCGCAAGGTGGAGCTTCACTTATCAAGAACTTCAGTGCTGTCGAAAAGGCACTTCAGGAAATGGAGCAAAGCGCTGGATCAAGTGACCGCGAGATGCAGGTTGTAGAGTCTTCTCTTGAATACAAATTAAACAGATTGAAAGAGACTTGGGTTGGGACAGCTCAGGAAATCATAGATCGTGGAGATTTAGGAATCGCAATTGACGGAATAACTAAGGTGTCAGAAGCTTTAGGCTTTCTGATTGAAAAAATCGGACTTGTAAAAATTGCGGGTGTTGGATTTTTAGGATTTCTTGGTAGAGATAAATTAAAACAACAATTTTGTCCTGTATAGTGGTGACGCTATATTGCAACGCCAAGTAAAATAAAGATGGGTTCCAAATATGGGAAATGTTTATAATAACATTATCGTTAAAGTATATATTGGTAACAATATACATGATTGTGTCGAAAGACGGGAAAAAGATAATGTTTGATCATATGCTAACCAATAATGCTAAGTGATCAGTTTGTAATAGGCATACAAACACAATTAAATAAAATCCGTAGCCAAGCTTACGAGTAGTGTGGAAACTACTCTCCTATTTTATAGGGTGAAGGCCAAACGACTGGAAGGAACGGTATCTCTCGTAGATACGGAAGGACAGTCTAGTTTCTATATAGATATTGGAGGATATCTAATAGTCTATGCTCGCTGGTAATCAGACCAGCAAGAATTATATTCGAGAAGTAGCATAGAATGAGATTGAATAAAATATAAAAATATAAAAAGGAGAATATAACTATGCCTGGTATGAAAGGTATATATCGAATAAATCCGGCATTATTAGGCAGTTTATTAGGATTTGGGATTGTTTTTCTTTTATGTTATTTTAAAATAATTCCAAGTACAACCCCTAGTATAGAAGCAAATGTGCTAATCAACATTGTATTGCGCCAATAATGCTTATTGTTTTCTTCTAATGTTTTATTTACAACTTTTAAATTCGCATTAGCTTTTTGAAGTTCTTCAATTTCTGACCTATCAGATTCTATAGTTTTACTGAGGACTTCAATTTGTGCATTTAGCTTCATGTTTTGGAAGCGAATTGATTCAATAGTATTTTTTAGTTCAGCAATTTTTTGATTAGTAATCTTCTGCTGCGTCACCATTGGATTTGCAATTTCAGGAATATATGGATCAATTTTCATTGATTTTTGTATTTGCTGCATTTGATAATTTTGGAATTCTGGGCTTTTAATGGATTCCGCAAATTTATTAACTTGTTCTTGGGTGAATAAATTATTATCTGCCATGACTATTCCTCTTCTTTCGTATAATGGCAATATTATAACATATGTTTTGAATTTATACAAAAACAAAAAAGAGAGCCGGTGGTCAGACCGACTCTCTTTAAGGAATAAAAAGAATAAATCGAAAAAAATAACCAAAAACGAGGACATATTCTATGGATATTATTGTACACGGTAAAAGTTAGCCTCGATCTCAATACTGCTATCTGGGTTAATCAGCAGACGCAGATTCTGCAGGTTGCCTGGATAAACAATAATCGATACAATTACAGCTGCTGTTACGCATGTAACAATATGTTTGATTAGTTTTGAGTTCTTCATTTTTCACCTCCCTTCTGTACTGGTAATACAAGAAAGGCGTGGTAATAACGGGAGAACTCCCAAAGAAGTGAAAACTCACTATAGAACGTCCTTTCTGGTACATGGTGTACCATTTTCGGTTCGTGTCGAAACACTACCACCGGCTCCTCGCCATCCAAATTACCGCAAGTGCATCCTTTGGTGGTTCTAAGGATATAATTCGGATATATCTATTATATCATCTATACATCAAAAATAAATCAGAACACACGTTTTCTGTCGAATAATATCGGCAATTTTTCAAAATATTTGCACAGAAACTATTTACATATTTTTAATATTATGCTACTTTGAAAATAGTAAAATATCATTTTTCAAGGAGGCATAGAAATATGAAAACATCATCAAAAGATAGAAATTTAGCCTGGATTAAAAATCAAGCTAAAAAAGGAAATATAGCTTTTGATCATAAGCTTCAGAGACCTACGGGACAATGGTCTCCACTGGATAAGTCTCTTCTTATCCATAGTCTTTTAATTGGATTCCCAATCAATCCTATTTATGTAATCGAAGAATATGGGAAGATTTATACAATTGATGGTTCACAAAGAACATCTACTTGTATTGATTATCTAAATGATAAATTTGCATTAAGCCAGAAAACACCAGATATTGTATTACTCAGCAACGATGAAGAAAATAAAACAGTAGAAACAACATATGAACTGGCAGGTAAAAAGTTCTCAAAGCTTGATCCAGAAGTTCAGGAAATGTTATTAACTTTATCTCTTACTTTCTGTACTATTAGCAATTATACAGATGATGAAGTAAGAGAAATGTTCCGCCGCCAGAATAACGGTAGACCATTAAATGCAAAGCATTTGCGAGTTGTATACGAAAGTGATCAGTTTAGTGATGCAATCTTCTCTCTTGCTACTCATCCATTTATGGAAAAAATGCTCACTAAAACACAGAGAAAGAATGGCTCGGATAGAGATTTAATTATTCAGACACTGATGTTAATCTGTACTGATAATGAGAACGACTATACTTCTTTCCGTAAGAATAATATTGATGCTTTCGTAGCAAGTCATGACGAAGAAGTATTAAATGAAGTCCCTACTTTAAAATTTGCATTAGATGAATTTGATACTAATTTCGAAGAATTAAAATTAAAAGCCACTACTATTCCAATGGTATTATATGCAGGTTGGCGTGTCTTAGATGAGCATAAATCATTTACTGAATTGGTAGACAAGATTAATGACTTCATCGGCGGATACGAAGAGAATGAAGAATACAGAGAATTAGCAAGTTCTGGTACAAGTGCTGCTGATAAAGTAAAAGGTCGTTTGAATTATTGGGATAATATTGTTAATTCAATTGAATCTGAAAAAAATATCGAACAGTAATCTTTTTTGGGAGAGTAGTCTTGACGGCTACTCTCTTTATTATGTACATACGTTCTGGTAGAATATTCCAGTTCCTTGATGTATAATAAATTAATCATACTATAGGAAAGTCAGAAAATGGAATCAATACTAACGGATAAATTAAGCAAAGTGCTCTTTCATGGAACACTAATGGATCGTGCAGAGAATATAATTAATAATGGAATAGATTTTAATAAGTTAAATATACATGCTGATTTTGGAAAGGGATTTTATGTCACAGATAGTTATGCACTTGCTAAGAACACTGCACTTCTTCGATACAGGCAGGAGTTATTAAAAAACACTAATGCATCTATACCTGTTGTTTTAAAATTGAAATTACAAAACGCAGATTATTCTAAATGGAAAATAAAAGAATTTAAAGGTGAAAATTTAGAATGGAAAAAATTTGTATGTACAAATAGGTGGTATGAAAAAGTTTTGGAAAAACATCCTGATTATGATCATAATACCAGTTCCCAGTATGATATTGTACTCGGTTTAACCGCTGATGGTGTAATGTCTGATATTGGTATAAAAATTAAAGAAGATCATTATGATTTATCAACTTCATTCTTAAAAGTAATACATCCTTTCAAAACAACTTATATGAAAACTATATGGGGCCAAAGTGTTCCTTTTGAAACGAAAGCGTATCAAATTTCTTTTCACAATAAAGATTTTATTGACTCTTGCATAAGATATAAGGGATGTGATATACTTACTATAGATGAAAAGGAGGAATGGTTATGAGTAAAAAAGATAAAGCTTCTTTTTATGCTTATCTTGTTAGTACAATAATTGATTTATATCATACAGACGAGAAATGTGCTTACAAAGCCATTTCTTTAGCAAATATGGATGCTGTCATTGAAAAATTTGGAAAATATGTAAATCATGATCCAATAGAAGTATGGGCTGAATCTGTATGGCAGTGCTATCTGCGGAAAACAGCATAAATATATTTGATAATATAATTAGATAGAGGAACGTGTAGCTAGTATGCTATCTAATTGAAATCGGCTATAAAGTGTGACGATTGATGCCGATTTAATATTATTCTCTAGGACTGGTGATTAGTTTTATAACCATGATCTCGCAGGGAAAAGGAAGGTTTGATCCACCTTCCTTTTTTGTTGATAAAATTATTTTGTATACTGCTCTTCTACTAATACATTACTACCACGTATATCCGCAGTTCTTGCATTTTTAAAACATAATTTTCACTAATGTTTTATAGCAGTCTTCATCAATACATATCAGTGATTTTTCACCAGTCCTTTTCCACTGAATCGCAACTAAATATTCTTTGGATTTTTTACCTTTTAAACCAGCAATTGCTCCAATACCACCAAAGAGTGCCACGCCTAAAGCACCCTTCCAAAAGGAATATTGGTCCTTGTTAGTTTCATCTATTACCGTGTAGGAAGAGATAACCGTTTTGTCAATGCTCCAGTGTATTACTACTTGTTTACTACTATACCCTATCTTTTCACCTTTATATCTTCCTTCTAAAACAACATTAACATCTCTCATATATACCCTCCAATATATGTTATTTTATTTACAATTATATCAGATAAAAAATTATATTCAATCTCATAAATAGAAAATTAAGGATGTTCGACAAACTATAACTTCTATTACGTCAGTTTTGCAAGAATTTGCAAAAACATCAATTGATGCAAGTAATTTTAAAGCTCCTCAATTAGAATTATTTAAAGATGTTGATTCTGACGAACTCAACAAATACATTTCCAAAATTCAGGAAATTAAAACAACTCTTGCAGAAATTTATTCTGTAAGTCCTAAAGAGCAATTTGGCATGGATATTGGTCAGTACCAAGATTATGCGAAAGCTCTTGAACAATTAACTCCTGCTCAGGCAGCACTAACATTATCTACTCAGGATCTTACCAACGAACAGATCATGAATACATTAGCATTAAAAACCAATGCTGATACTCATGAGAAACTGACGGTAGCAGAACAATATCAGGTTCTTGCCGATGCGGGATTACTGGCATCAAAAAAAACTGTTACTGCTGCTACTATGGAACAGACTTTACAAACAGTTCTTGGTTCTGATGCAGATACTTCTGCTATTGTAGCCAAGATGGGACTAAAAACAGCTACAGACGCAGAAGGCAACTCTACTGTTGTCTTAACTTCTAAAAAATTACAGGCTGCTGTAGCTTCAGGCACTTTGACCACAGCAGAAGCCGCACAAATCGCAGCAATTCTAGGTGTATCTGGTGCAATTAATGTTCAAACTGCCTCAGTTATGCCAAAATGGATTGCAATGATAACAGCGGCTACTAAGGCTATTTGGGCGGAAGTTGCTGCAACAGCAGCTTGGTTGACAACAAATCCTGTCGGATGGTGTGTTGCGATAGGCGCAGCACTCGGTTCAGTAGTTTTGGGTATATCAAAATATAACAAATATATTGATGAACTACGTGAAAAAACGCAAGCTTCTGCAGATTCTTATACCCAAGAATCTTCTGCCATTGATGAGTATATTGAAAGATATGAAGATCTACGTTCTCAGTTGAGTCTTGCTTTTGGCGATGAAGAAAAAACATATGAAATCAAACAGCAACTTTTTGAATTACAAAAAGAGCTTAATGAAAAATATGGTGATGAAGCTGGGAAACTTGATCTTGTAACAGACGCTTACAGAAATCAAATTGGCGAAATCAAAAATCTTAATAAAGTAAAAGCTGAAGAATATTTAAATGATCCTGATAATGCAGAGTCTTTAAGAATAGCTGAAAAGAAAATGACAAAAAAGAAGTCATTCAATCTTTCTAGTGGTGAAAATATAAATGGCTTAGATTCCAGTGAAGCATTAAAAGAAATTGCTGGAAAATACGAAGATCAGGGTATAAAGATTAATTCCATTGGAGAAGATCAATTTCAGCTTAGACTTGAAGATGTTGATCCAGAGCAAGCATATGATACACTTAATAAGTTTATTACAGATGTTCGAAATAAAGCAAAAGAACTTGGTGATGAACATATTTTTGATGATGTTATCACCCTTTCCGATAATGCATTAAAACAATCAAAAAATACTATCGATGATTGGGGAGATATTTTTAATAAGAAACAATTAGCTGAAATTGCAGAAGATGATAAAATGTCATCTAGTATGGAAAAAGCTACAGACTCTGTAAAAAAATACAATGAGGCAGTCTTAAAAAGTGCAGACCCCTTCAATGATGAAGATGTAGTAAATGCATACAAAAATATGCAGGCGCAAAAAGAACAGCTTCTCAGTTCAGAAGATTGGCAGAATTATGGGAAAGTTATTGACGATGTATTTTCTCAGGCAAATGCCTCTTCTTATGAATTTTATCAGCATTTAAAAAACGACAACGATTTAGCGTATGCCGGTAATCAATTAAAAGGTATGACTGATACAGAAGTTAAAGCCTTAATGGATTCTGGTGCGCAGATCGATGTCTTAAGTAAGAAGTATGATGATGCCGCTGATAAGAAAAGTGCTATTGAAACGCTTAAGAAAGCAGCAGATAAAGCAGGTAAGAGTATCGATGAAGTTGTAGATGACTTAGTTAAGCTTGGTTATGTGTCAGGTAATATAGGAAAGGAAACAGAACAAACATTCTCTCCTCTTTCCAAGCAGGATATGATTTCCGAAATTAATGGTTTGTCAGAAGGCTTTGAAGAGCTTGATAAGATCATGACATCCATGAAGGATAAAGATAAGAAATTTGACTACTCTCTTCTGGATGATAAGAAATTTAAAGATAATTTCAGTGGATTTACTGAAGAATACAATGCTTTTATAAACGCAATCACCAATAGTCCTAAAGATGTTACGGCTTGTCAGAGCGCGTTTGATAATCTTACTTCTGCCTTTATCTATAACTCAAAAGTCATTAAAGGTCTAAGTGATGATAACGCTGATGTAGCAAAACAATATCTTGAACTGATGGGTGTTCAAAATGCTGATCAAGTTGTTACTTCTGCCCTTGCTCAAGTACATGCCGAAGCTGCTTGGAATGCGCAAGATTTATCAAACGCAACTTATGATGAAATTGCAGCTTTAGCACAAGAAAGCGAAGCAACAGGTGATGGGCAAAAGGCATTTGAGCTTTACCAAGCAAAAAAAATTCTTGCCGAAACACCATTTGATCCTCTTGCAAGTATTGAAAATTTAAAAGCTATTGTTAAAACATTAGGAATTGCAAGTGATGCATGGGTTGGTTATTATGCTGCCATGAATCGTATGAAGCAGATTTATGATAGTGGTGAGACTTCATACAATGAAGATGGAAGTATTGTGTCAAATCAGGAACTTATTGACCAGTATAAAGATATTGCAAAAATACGTGCAAATCAGTTACAAGGTGAGATTGATGCACAGTTAAAGAACGTCCAAGTCAGCAACTATACTGGTCCAAAGTCTACCAATCCGCAAAAGGGTTCATCAGGTTCCAAAGGTGCCAAAGATAACTCAACAATCGACTGGATCTCCCGCAGTGCCGACTTATTAGAACGTGAAAGTAAGCGTCTGGAAACCGCATTACAGGATACATGGACAGCGTATACAGGTTTATCTGAGGAAGATATAGAACGTGTACAAGAACTGTTCAATATGCCACTTTCACCAGACTCTAAAGAAGTAGATGAACTGATGGACTATGCAAGTAAGCTTGGTATATCCATTGGTGAACTGCAAAAGTTATCTGAGAATGGTGGGCTGGAATCCCGTCAAAGTATTCTCACAAAGCTGATCGAAGCTGACAAAAAGAGCTTAGAGCAAGCAAAACAGTCACTTGATTATTATGAAAATTCATATGAAGATCTTGTATCTAAAGTACCAGAATACAGAGATAAGATTGAGCATGGTGGAATTGACATTGAGACTTTCACTGGAGACCAGAAAACTCTGATAGAAAATGCAATGAAAGCATTCGACAGCTGGAAAGATTCAGAAGAAAACGTCAAAGAACTTCAAAAGAAAATCCGTGATGAAAAGGGTACATACTATGACAACATTGTAGATAAAGCTACCAAAGAAAATGAGAAGCTTGCTGATGCCAATGATCTAATTCAGAAGCAAATTGACCTGTTAAATACTCAGGGTGCTATTGTATCTGCGGATATGTACGAAGAAATGATTTCCAATACAGAGGATCAGATTGACACCTATCAGCAGATTTTACAGGCTAGGCAGGATGAACTTGCAGACAGTATGGAGCGAGGTCTGGAACCAGGCACAGAAGAATGGTATAAACTTGTATCTGCTGTTATGGAAGCCAAGGGCAATATCAAGGACCTTGAAAAAGCACAGGCTGAATACGAAAAGCAGCTCCGTGAACTTCCTGTAACCAATCTGGAAAAGCTTGGAAATATCTACCAGTCTATTCTTGATACAATCCAGAACTGGGGTGCTGAAATGGAAGCCTCCGGCAAGACTTTGGATGCTGACTACTATCAGAAACTCATTAACAATGCTAATACTTCTATCTCTAATTATAAGGAAGAAATTGAAGCTATCCAGGATGTCATGGAGGACTATAATCCTGGTACTGACAACTGGAATGAGATGAATGATAAGTTGCAGCAGTGTAACTCTTCTATCTCTTCTCTTGTACAGAACATGCATAAGTGGAATGAAGAGCTACTAAAACTTCCTATTGATAAGATCTCCGATGCATCTGACTCTCTGAGCAAGATTGTTGATGGACTGAATGACGTTAAGAGTGAGCATGAGACTGTCATTAGTGCTGTAACAGGTGCTATCAGTGATGAAATTGACCGTCTAAATGATGAGAAGGAAGCTTACGAGGACACAATCAATCACCAGAAGGAAGCTCTGCAAGACAGAATGGACTTACTGGACAAGCAGAATGAGAAGCTGAAACTGCAAGCTCAGTATGAACAGGCACTATATGATTTATCAACAGTCACGACTCAACATATAGATAAAGTGGTTCGTGAGGGTGAAATCACCTACGAGTCCAATGCTGATAATCTTCGCAATGCAGAGGAGTCTGTACAAGATGCCCTTGCTGCATTAAAGAAGCAGGAACTTCAAGACCAGATGGATGCCCTGGATGATGCTTTAGATGATTACAATGACAAGTTACAAGATACTCTAGATTCTTTACAGAAAATCAGTGATAAATGGTCTGAAATTGCATCCAAGAAGGAACAAGCAGATAACGAAAAGACTGCCACTGATATTCTGGGTAAAGATTGGAAAGACAAGGTTCTAAGCGGCAATGACGCTGATATTTTCCAGATGTTTAGCAAGCTGTACTCTGATAACGTAGACCAAATCAATAAGTATCAAGAACAGATTGATTCTACAGAACATATCTCTTCTCTAATCCAAGAATATATTGATTCCTATAAGGCAGGTACTCTTACTTATGAAGAAGCACAGGCAGGTATTCATGATCTCGTATCACAGATGAACCAGAAAATGTCTGCTATGGATAATCTACAGAATATCTATAATTACATGGGTAAGGTATATGATACTGCCGCAGATGGTAATTCTGTATTTGCAGGTATCCAGAAAGCATTTTCTGAATCTGGCAACCAGCTAATCGCTTCACTGGAACAGTATCAGGCGAATGCAGGTCTTATCTCTGAGTCTATGAGCAGTTGGCAACAGCTGACCAATAATGTAGAAAGTATCAAGGATATTCTGGAAGATGTAAAGGATAATTTGAAAGATACAGAACGTGACAGAGATGATGACAAAGATTCTGGAAGCAAGAGTCATGTAACCGGCAAACATTCTTCTAAGAGTGTATATGGTAGCTCCGGCTTTTCTGCTGAAAAACATCATAGTGGTGTATTCAGTGGTGCTGTGGGTAGTTCTTCTGCTGACAAAACAGATAAGATCAGAGTCGTTGAAGCCGAGAAACTAGAGCCAAATGAGATACCGGCGGTGCTTGAACGTGGGGAAATGGTCTTTACTCCTGAACAGATGGAAAAGCTTGTAGCAAGTTTTAGTGCTACGGCATACGTTCCTGATAATTCATGGATAAAGAACATGTATCCTTCTGCTACTGTTAATACAAAGCCGAATGTAGTTAATGTTTCAGTTGGTGATGTGAAACTGACAGATGTAAGAGATGTGGACGGTTTTGCCAAGGCTATGGGTAGAGATTTTGTTCCGCTTGCAAGACAGGCGTTGGCAAGATTTTAAGACTATAAGGGAGTAGTTTTATGCTACTCTCTTATCATAAATATTGGTTGAAAAATTTCCTATATTGTATATACTGTAAGTAACAAAACAACATTCAAACATATTTTGCTTGATATTTTTGTGATTTATGGAGGCAACAGTATGGGAAACGAAGACAACAAAAAGAAGGATAATACTAAGAAAAAGGTATCATGGAGACCAATTATTTTCTCAAGAGAACCTAAGAAAGAAAAACCTATAGATGTAGATAAAATGACGGGACAAACTGGCAATAATACTAATCAAGGAAGTCAGGGAACCCCATGATGAAGGAGTTGGAAATTATAAATACAATTAATGATATTATAAATATTCTTCCGGTAATTTTTCAATATGTTGTTCCAGGATATTTCTGTATATCTTTTTATTCATTTTTATATGCAAAAAAGCCTAGTGAAAACTCATATATATGGAAAAGCTGTATTATAAGTTTTGTATTATTATCTATAGTACAATTTTTAAGACTTGTATCGCCGTTCAATATAATACCAAATAACCCATTTTTAAATGTATTTGCTAGTATTGTATTAGGGATCGTCTTAATAGGAATTATTTATTGTCTATTGGCGCAAGAATGGTTTCAAAATCTTATTACCTTTTTATTTGGTAAATCTATATTTGAAAATGTTTTAGATTACGCTATAGATTATGAGGAAGGATCAAATGTAAAAGTATATCTCAAAAATAAGAATTATTACATAATGGGTCATTTTAAATTCTGTGAAGAAAAAGGTGAAGATTCCTGGATCGTAGTAAGTGCCTTTAGCAAACGTGAAGTTGCTTCAAATTTACTGTGCGCAAACGAGCCAGACCACACAAATGACAGTGATGTAAAAATGATTGTTAGATTAAAAGATATTGAATATATGGAAATATTTTAAAGGGTCAGATTTATTCTGGCTTTTTACTATAAGAGGGTATCCAGAAATGGGTACTCTCTTCTTTGATTTAAAGGAGAATTTATGGAAAATTATACAGAGATTTTTAAGAATGTTATTTCTATGGTGCAGGAAATGATTAGCAAATCTATCAACAAAGCCGCCTATGACAAGACATTCCGAGCCATTGTTATAGATAAGAAGAAAGATGGCGTATACGAAATTGAATATAAGGGTAAGCGCTACAGTGCCAGATGTAAAACGCCAGTAGAAACAGGTAAGATTGTTACTGTATGTGCGCCGCAGAATAAGTGGAATGAGCTGTATATTCAGAGTGATGAAGTATTCTTTGCCGGGGAATTGAACGCAGGAAGTGCATTAGACGCAATTAATCAACTCAAAGAAGGTTATGGACAGTGTGGATCTGTACATATTACTGCTTGCACTTATCAGAACGTTTCTATTCCCGAAGGCTGGTATAACTTCTTATGGATACCTCACAGAAATGGTGGCAAAGAAAGAGATAATTTTAATTATGGTACTCTGACACTATATCCTATGAATATGACGGGGAATGTGTACGTGATCCAGTATTCCCAGGGAAATATTAGTATGGTGAAGGTACTGTAAAGAAAATAAAATAAAGGGTGGTGAAATATGTATGCGATTATAAATCCAATAGAACCATTTGACAGGTCGGTTGGTTCTACTATTAGTTTTACATGGAATGGAAACCAGATTTTTAAAGTTCGATGTAAAATCAAATTAAATTCTTCTGGTGAAGTCGTTTATGACGAAACAGTATCTTCTATGAAGAAAGAGTATGTAATTCCAGCTGATACAGATTTGGTGAATGGTGAATATTATGTTGCTACGATCACTGTCTTTGATGCTGATGATAATGAATCAGACGAACAGGATATTGGAACTCCTTTCTACTGCTTCTCTACTCCTTCTTTTTCTTTGTCTGTAGTAGATGATACCGTTATTAAAGCTTCTGAATATGAATTCACACTCTCCTACTCTCAGAGTGAGGATGAGGCATTAAACTCCTACGAAATAACTTTATGTTCTTACCAAAAGAACGTTTTACAAACGACAAATACATTATATGACACTACTTCTATGAAAGCTATGTTCACAGGTTTGGAAAATGCTACCGATTATTATATCAGAGCAACCGGTACTACTCTTCATGGAATGATGCTGGATACTGGTTATATCCATATTGTTGTTGCTTACAAGAAACGACATATCATGTCTGTTATCGAAGCCAATAACTTACCCAAAGTTGGTGGCGTGGAAATCAGAAGTAATATCGTGTCAATTGAAGGTTGGTCTGATAAACCAGTAGATTATACCCATCCTAGCGGTGCAAATGTATTTGATAATAGAATTGTCTTCGACTCTGGTTTTGTAGTCGAAGGTGACTTCACAAAAATCTTTGTAATCAAAAATCCTTTTATAAATAAAAGTATTATTAAATTCCAGGATGAAACTGGAACAAATATTGCAAATGTGTATTACAGAGAAGGCGAATATGCTTCTTCAAATGGTAAGGCAGCATATTTTGAATTGCAGTCAGCCTTTTCAGGATTTGCACAAGTTGCAATGAGTAACTTTGTTACACTTCCTACAGATAATCAGAGCTTTGTTCTATATATCGTTCGTGTAGGGAATTATTATGATTTACATTTGGTCTTAATTGAAGACTCAGAAAGTGAGGGATAGGCATGTTTTTAGGATTAACATATGCAGGCGATACGGACTCTGCATCTTCTACTCTCTCACAAGATAATCAGGTCGATGTTCTTGAAATCAAAAATGCACACTTTGATGTTATTCTAGTTACGAATAAAATATATGATACCTTTGATGGAACGTTTGATACAACATGGACTTTTGATACCAGATTGTATACCAAATTAGAAGGAAACCTTTATGGTGGCAATGTAAACTTTACAGAGTCTATTGTAGAGCAAGTTCGTATCAAAAAGAAAACTTCTAAAGATTCTAAATTCCAAACTATTTTTGAGAAGCCAATTAATACAAAGGAAGACTTGGCAATCGAATTTATTGATTATCTTGAACCAGTAGATGAAGTGGAATATGCTTATGTTCCTGTTATTTCTGGTGCAGAAGATAACTATATTACCAATTCTGTTAAGTCTAAATTCGACTATTACTTCTTGGTTGATAACGACACATCTTATCCATGTATCTTAAATGTGGTTCGCAGTGATACATACAATTATGGCGCTACTGCCGTTAAGCCATTGAACAGGAAATATCCTATTACAGTGGTAAATGGTATCACAGGTTATAGGAGTGGAACATTTGAATGTATCTTCTTGAACTTGCCTTGTGATGGCATAGAGAATGATGGATTACTTCCGTACCAGTACAGAGACAAGATTATTCAGATGCTTACAAATGGTCAGCCGAAACTCATCAAGTCATACGAAGGTGAACTCTTTATGATCAACATTACAGATAATATTGAGGAGTCTGAACGTCAGGCTGTTTATGATGGAAGTAAGAACTATGAATTGGTAACAAATAAATTTAGTTGGGTTGAGTGTGCAGACCCATACGATGCAAAAGAATTAAATTATAACGGATTTACAGATGTTACGACATTTTAGAAGGGAGGAGTTATATGATTGTAACGCAAGATGATATAGATATTTTGCGACAAGGTTCGCAGACAATCTATCTAAAAGTTGAGTTATGTGATTCCTCTCTTAAAATTCTGGATTCTTTGACAGGTGTAATTCTCACCGATTCTTATTCTGTAGATAATTCCTCTCAGCAACGAAGATCATACACTTGTGATATTGCAATTACAGATTCTTCTTTTGATATTGGCCCCGATAAAAAAATCTGGCATAACAAAAGACTTCGTGTTTACTACGGAGTATGGTCAATTAAGCGAAGAAAAACTATTTGGTATCGCATTGGCACATTCGCATATACGGACATGAAATACACATTTTCTCAGACTGAGAGAAAGCTTTCACTCTCCTGCAGTGATCTAATGTCCTTATATGATGGAACTCTAAATGGCAAAATGCCAGGATATGGTTCTACCAATTCAGGCGATGGTAATACAGAAATTGTTGCCGTTACAGGTTTAAAGATACCGGCGGGTGAAGATATAAGAAAGTCGATCATTGCTACCTTGGATGCGGCAGGTATCACTTCTTATGTTGTAGAGGATATCGAGAAAGAAATTCCTTATGACTTGGAGTTTAATACAGGTGCGAGTTATGCGGATGTATGGAAAGAGATTTGTGAGCTTTATGATAGTTGGGAATACTTCTTCGATGCAGATGGTGTATTTACTTGGAGAAAGATCCCTACTTGTTTAGATGATCCTGTTATTTTATCTGATGACATTATGCAAGATATTGTTATCGATGAGAACCCTAGTCTTTCACTCACAGGTATTTATAATGTGACAGAAGTATGGGGAAAGGTATTGGAATTAAGCAATACAGATCGATATGCTGAGACTTGTACATACGAAAATAATATATATAAGGTAGACTTCACTGAATATGAGAAATGGGAAGACTTGGATAATCTGACCATGATTGCTATAAAAATTCCAGCTGAAAATGAAGCAAGCCCTCAATTTACAATCGGTAACTTCTCTCCTATTCCTATAGTTGACGGCAATGGGAACGCTCTAACAGAAAAGGTACTGAGCAAAGATACCGTCTATGTATTCAGATATAGAAGAATGACCGTAGATGAGTCTAATAATATTGTAGCTTCTCTATATCTTCTTGGACAATATCAGTGTAAAGGCAGGTATGAAGAGACATCTAAGGATTGTCCTTTCTCTACTACTAATCTTGGTTATGAGATTGTAAATCCTGTGGATTATAGCAATCTGAGCGATGATGCTGCTTGTTATAATCAGGCTGAGTATCTTACATATAAGTCTACTGCAATGATGGATACGATCAATCTGAATACTCTGGTCGTTCCGTGGATCGATGTCAATATGAAAGTGGAATATACAGCGCAATATAATAAGAAGAAAAACCAATATATTATCAAAAATTTTTCATGGTCTTTCGGATCTGGAACAATGTCTGTAACTCTTTATAAATTCTTAGAAGATTTTTCATACGTATATAACCGTAAAAATAGAAAGTTGGTGAACAATAATACATGAGTGAAACAATAACACAATACGAGCAGTATCCTCGTAGTCAATTTCCAGGACAGGTTGATAACTGGGATAATATGCAGGATATCAATTCTCTTACTGCTCCGCTTGCTTTAGCATACAACAATTTAATTCAGGAAAAGAAATATACAGAAGCTGCTAAATATCTTTCTGCATATCCTGAATTAGATCGTATTTTATTCAATGCACAAAAATTTAATCAGCTGATGGACGGAATTAAAGCTGTCCAGCAATTTTTCAAAGATGATGTAAAAACATATATCAATGGATTATCAAATGCTACCATTGGCATTGATGATAATTTAAATATGGGCGATGTTGGAGCCGATACAAATTCTTATTCTATAACGAAAATTCATAATTTATTAAATCCAGAAGTCATTACAAATACCACAGACCTTGATAATCTAAAAGGTTATGGTGATGGCTGTAACAAATTATATTGTTGGGATGAAAGCACAGCAAATCTATTAACTCATCTTCCACCAACATATCCTGCGAGTACAGCTGGTATCCTTCATGTAATTAGAAGAGGCGATCTTTTTTTACAGGTAATTTACACTAATGGGAAAATCTTTTATCGTACTGCATTAGCTTCTAATTCTTGGTATGAAATATTTGATTACAATCGTCTTTTAACAGTTACCCTTAAAACTTCTAATTGGTCTGGCGATTCTGCCCCATATTCTCAAACAATATCTGTTCAAAATTTAAGAAGCACTGATAATCCTCTGGCTGTGAAATTGCTGAAAGATGGCGCAACTGTTACAGAACAAAAAGCATACAACAAGGCTTTCAGCTTTTTAGCAGCAGGTACAAACATCATTGCTGACGGGGAAATTACATTCAAAGTTTACAAGAAACCCGTGATGGATTTTACAATTGGATTGAAAGGAGTTTAGATGTCACAAGTTTTATTTTCTGGTGGTGACGGTAATGGCGTCTATTCTGAGGACTGTACTGCTACTGCTAATGATATTTTAAAGGGAAAGACTGCTCTTTTTAACGGATCCGATGATGAGGTTGTGGAGGGCACACTTGAACTGACTGGAACTGCAGTTGATAATCAAGTTCTTGCTGGAAAAACTTATTATAGTACAGATGCTCATACAAAAAGAACCGGAACTATACAATCACAGCCTGGTTGGACCCCTATTCCATCAACAGCCCAGCAGATACTTGATTGTAAAGGCAAATACATGACAGAGAATGTTGTTATTCCAGCTTTTATTATGCCTTCTGCTAATGTTATAAAAGCAGGTGCAACAGTATCAATATACGGGCAAAGTGTTACTGGAACTTGGGAAGGATATACACCTACTACTGAGTATTTCTGGAAGGCTACACCGGGCGGTAACAGTAATGTAGGCGGTCTTGTTGGAACCGGAAATTTGGGGTTTGGTAGCCTGGGACAAGTTTATTCCGACAGTAATGCTTCTAATAATACATTATCAACTCCTACGATGATTAATTTAAGAAAATATAGTCGTATTTTCGTACACATCAGTAAAAGCGAGCCTTTTGAAGATGCAGGCGTTGCCATATACGCAAGATATGCCAATGGGCAAAGAGCGTTGATGCGCAGCTTTATGCATTACTCAACAGATGGAGCATTCTACTACTATGACTATAATGCTTCTTGGTGGGCAACATTAGAGCTAGTGTTTACGTGCCAGGGAACAGGTCTGTGGCAGTGGGGCATTCAGTATATAGAATAATGAAAGGAATTTAATTTATATGGGACAAATATTATCTTCAGGATGTGGAAGTTATACAGATTTAGATTCGGTAACTGCTTCTGCTGATGATGTTTTGGAAAAAAAGATAATTATTGATAAAGATGGAGATCCTGTTGTTGGAACTATGAAAAATATTGGTGCTTACGATACTGCTGTTTCAGTTACAGCCAATAGTACAGATTTATACTTAAGAATGCATAATGGAGCACATGTTACCAATACAATTTCTGGGTATCCAGAAATTTCCTGTACAAACGCCTCTGCACTTAATGCAATGGGAATTCAGTCTATGGCAGGTGGAACTTATACTCCTGGTGCTTCTCAGCAGACGATTGCTTGTACAGGTAAAAGAATGACAAGTGATATTATAATTCCAGGATTTTCCATGGCGCCAGCCAATGTTATTAAAAAAGGTGTAACTATTAATACCTATAATCAAAGTGTTACTGGTACATGGGAAGGATATACACCTACTACTACATATTTTTGGAATAGTGGAAATGTAGGTGGCGTTGTCGGAAAAGGACAATTGGGATTCGGAAGTCTTGGACAAGTATATTCTAACGATAGCAGCCAAGTTTCAAATACACTTACTACCCCATCTATGATTGATTTGAGAAGATATACCCATGTATTTGTAGATATTGCAAAGTCTTCGGCGTTTTCAAGCGCAAGTGTTGAAATTTATAGAATAGATTCTAGTGGCAATTCGAGGTTGTTATGTACTTTTTATACAACATCAGGCTCATATACACGAATGTCTTATCAATATGATGCTTCAAGGCAAGGAAAATTAAAATTAGTATTTACACAACAGGGAACTGGTATTTTAACTTGGGGTGTTCAAGCAGTTTAAATTTAAGGAGAGTTTATATGAAAGCTTTAGTAATTTATGATACGACTGGAAAAATCTGGTCAATTATTTATGGAGAAGAAAAAGCTCCACAGGGATTATTATCTATATTTGTCGATGTCCCGGATGGAGCAACATTAGATAAAATCGATGTAACTGATGCAAAAAATCCAAAACCTATTTTTAATTATCTTCCAGAATCAGATATTGGGAAATTAAAAAAACAGGTGTCTGATTTAGAAGATCAGCTTACAGAAGCACAGCTGGCACTGACTGAACAGTATGAAACAAACCTGTCTCAGGATGATGAAATTACAAATACTCAGTTAGCATTAACAGAGTTATACGAAATGAAGGAGGCTTAATTATGGCAAGTTATATGGCAACCGTATATGCGGATTTAATCCGTAAAGGTAAAAAAACAATTAATGAAGTACCGGAAAAAATCAAGGCAGAAGTTGAGGCAATCTTAAATGCTTAACTTACTGCTTATTTTTATGTCCAGAAAGGAGAAAGAAATTATGGCAGTTATCTATGCAACTCTTATTGTAAAAGGAAAGAAAACATATAAACAGGTTCCAGACAAGATCAAACCACAGGTAAAACAGGTGTTAATCGATCTGGAATGTGAAGATTTAATCGAAGAATAATTATTCAAGTCCTGCATCTTCAACGGTGTAGGACTTTTTCTAAAATAACACGTAAAGAAAGGAGCACTTATGGCTTTATCTTTTTGTGAGTCCTGTAAGAAACAGACTCAACAGATGAAGTCATCTGCTACTACTACCTCAGTTAATCTGAGTACATATAGTACAGATGATATTAAACCTGTCGCATTGGCAGCAGATGCAGATGTATCTTTCACCAAAAGCGACAAATATGTGTGGTATAACAACTACACGGATGAGAAATTATCATATATAGATGAACAGAAAAATATTACTGTAGATAGTTCTCAGATTAATATTTCTCAGGAAGAAAACTCTCAGTTTATCCCTTTTGAAATGGACAGATATTATGATGGTATCGACTTAACAGAGATGTTAATTCAGATCCATTATATCAATAAAAACAAAGAGGAAGATTATGATAACGTAGTCAACTGCCAGTATAGCGCAGATAAAATTCGTTTTGCTTGGCTTGTTGACAAAGGCGTTACATATCTTCCAGGTGACATCACTTTTGAAATTCGTGCTACTGGTGTGAACGAAAAAGGTGACAACTATTGTTGGATTTCAAGACCTAATGGCAAGCTGAACGTCATGGAGTCTTTGACGGGAAACGGTATTATCAAACCTGACTCTGACTGGTATACAGGTTTCATTAATACCATGAACTCCAAAATCAGCGAAGCTTCTGCTTATGTTGACCAGGCAAATGCGGCTGCTACTAGAGCTGAGACCGCAGCCAATAATGTAGAAACAGATATCGCAGACTTAACCAATACAGTAAAGACTGAGGTTATGAACACTGTCACTGATACACTTTCTACCTATTATAATAAGGAAGAAGTTGATCAGCTGATTGAAAATATTGATGTCTCAGACCAGTTGCAGGATGTATACAAAAAGATTGACAGTATTGATGGGCTGGCAAAATTTAATGTGGAATATACAGAATCCACTTCTACTCTCTCCTTCTACAATGGAGAAGAGAAAATCAAAGACATTAAGATTAACACCAATCCAACTGCGGAATGGGTGAATTCTTATAATCAGATTGTTGATGGAAAAATCACTACTGCTGTAAGTCCAGTTTCAGAAGCATTGACTTCTTATAAACAGGAAAATGATGCAAAAGTTTCTGCCCTTGATAAGAAAATTGGTAATATTCCAGAATCCTTACAGACAGATTATTATAAGAAAACAGATGTTGATGCACTATTAGATAAGAAAGCATCTTCTTCTGACTTTACTTCTCTTTCTTCTACTGTAAATGCCATTGAACAGACTGCAAATGCAAATAAAAAGAATGTTACCACTCTCTCAGAAAAGGTTGTTGAACTTGAGACAAAGGTAGATAACATCGGAGAATTAGATGATGTAAAGACCTATGATGCAACTTATGAAGATGAGAAGTTCACCTTATGGGAAATCCAGCACGAGGGTGACGATGAAAAGGAAGTCCGTACTGCAAAGTCCAGTTTCAAGATTACTGGCGGTTCAGGCGGTGGTGGAACTACTTCTACTTTAAAGATTGAGTATGTGACCACTTCGCCTGTCGTTATTACTACAGAAGGAAAGGCAATTATCAAATATAACTTCTCAGGTGTTGACTCTTCAGGCGACCAGGTAACAGAAGGCACTTATACTTGGAAAATCGGAAGCAGAGTTATCGCTACTGGCACTGCCATCGGTGGAGAAAATACTTTTGATGCCACTCAGTACGTTTCTACTGGCTCTCAGAAATTACTGTTAAGTATCGTGGATGATGCCGGTACTTTAGTAACTAAATCCTGGACAGTTCAGGTTCTTGATGTTCGTATTGAATCCTCTTTCAATGACAAACTGACATACAATATTGGACCAGTATCATTTGACTATACTCCTTATGGTGCGTTGGATAAGACAGTCCATTTCTGGGTAGATGGTAAAGAACTGTACACTGTTGAAACGAGAATTTCAGGTACTCCAATATCCTATAATATCGCTGCACAGGAGCATGGAGCACATCTTGTAGAAGTATATCTTACAGCTGAGGTTAATGGAGAAACCATTGAATCTAACCACATTAAGAAGGATATTATCTGGTATGATCCGACAAGTGACAAACCTGTTATTGGATGTATACAGCAGACTCTTGATGTACAGCAGTATGATACTGTAAATATCGAATATACCGTTTACGATCCGACTACAGAAAGTCCTGTAGTAACTCTTGCTGTTGATGGTAAAGAGGCATCTACTCTTACATTGAATTCCCATACACAGGTATGGCAATATAAGCCAACTGAAATCGGAAACCATGTACTGACAATTACTTGCCGTGGTATCGTAAAGACTATCAATGCTACTGTAGAAAAACTGGATATTGATGTAGAACCAGTAACTGCAGGTCTGGTGTTTGACTTTAATCCTGTTGGTAGATCCAATAACGATGCAAACAGATTATGGTCTGACGGTAATGTGGCTATGACTGTATCTGAAAACTTCGACTGGGCAAACGGCGGTTGGCAGATTGATGAGAACGGCGATCAGTATTTCGGAATTAAAGCCGGTACAAAAGCCACTATTTCTTACAATCTTTTTGCTGATGACGCACGTAGAAATGGTAAAGAATTCAAGTTTATTTTCAAAACTACTAACGTAGCAAAAGCAGATGCTACCTTTCTGTCTTGCGAATCCACAGGTATCGGATTACAAATGAATGTACATGAAGCGTATATTAAATCTTCTGCAAAATCTCTGTATGTACCATATAGCGAAGAAGACATTATTGAATGGGAGTTTAATATCAATAAGGACACGGATATTCCGATTGTCATGGCGTATGAGGATGGTACTCCTGGTAGACCAATGAGCTATACATCTGATTATTCTTTCACACAGGAAACACCTGCTCCGATTACTATCGGTTCCGATGACTGTGATGTTTTAATTTACAGAATGAAAGCTTATAATACAAGCCTTTCTTCTCAGGCTATTCTGACTAATTTTATCTGTGACGCAAGAACTGCAACAGAAATGATTGATCGTTACAAGAGAAATCAGATTTATGATGAAAACCAGTCTCTTACCCCTGAACATCTTGCTGAAGCTTGTCCTGATATGCGTATTATTATGATTGAGGCACCATACTTTACAAACGACAAAAAGAACTTTGTGAAGAATACTTCTATGGAATGTATTTATAAGAATGGTGATCCAACACTTGATAACTGGAAGTATGAAAACTGCTATCATGCAGGCCAAGGCACTACTTCAAACGAGTATGGTCAAGCAGGAAGAAACATAGATGTTATTTGCTGTGCAGATGGTATACATCAGATTAACAGTAAAATTGATCTTGATCCAGATTATAAAACAAAACTTACATTAGGAGATGGAACTGTTATTGAAGACGGAACAGGTAAAATTTCATTAACAAGAAATTCTATTCCAAATAATTGGTGGAATTTTAAATTAAATATCGCCTCTTCCGATATGGTAAATAATGCTTACTCTCAGAATCGTTACAATACATATCTTCCATATTCCACTCCTGCTACAAGGAGAGATTCCCGAATTAAGAACGATATGGAATTTGTGAACTGTGTTATTTTCATCAAAGAAAATGATCCTGATGTTTCTACACATAGAGAATTCCAGGACTGCGAATACCATTTTTACGGGCTTGCAAATATGGGAGATTCAAAAAAAACCGATATCAGTAGAGCTTATGATCCTGACGATATGAAGGAATTTTGCATTGAAGTAAGTGATAACACTCTTCCAAACTCTACTTATCAGACTGGTGTAACTAACTTAGATGGTACTATAAAGTATCCAATTAGTAAGACTGAATGGGCAAGTGGTAATACGGCTTATGATTCTTTATATAATAATTGGGATGGTTCTTTTGAGTTCAGATATGATTGTTGTGGAGATTCAAAAGATGGACAGTCAATTTCTTCCGATGAAGAAAAAGAGAAAATCAGAACAAATAATCGTCAAATTTGGCGTGACTTCTATGAATTTGTTATTACTTCTACTGATGAAGAATTCGTAAATAATCTTAAAAACTGGTTTATTGTAGAATCAGCAACTTATTTTTACCTTTACACTCTTAGATATACAATGATTGATAATCGCGCAAAAAATGTATTCTATCATTGGGCGAAACATTATATCACAACTGAAGAAGCCTCTGAAATGGGAGATAAAGCGAATTATTATATTATTGATGATGCGGCGGCTAAAATTAACAATGGCTATCGTTTTGACCTGTGGGATTATGACAACGATACAGGCTGGGGAATCAATAATAGTGGCGAGCTTACTATGACTTATGGCAAGGAAGATACTGATTATCGTACAGAAGGAGATCCATCTTCTGGTTATGTTTTCAATGCTGCTGAATGTGTATTTTTCTGTCGTATTCGTAATCTTATGGGTTCACAGCTTCGTACTATGTATGCTTCTTGTGAGTCAAAAGGATGTTGGAGTGCGACATCTCTGATTAATCAATTCGATTCTAAGCAGAACGAATGGTGTGAGGAATTATGGAGACTTGACTATGTTCGTAAATACGAAAGAACCTATCGTGATGGCAACACTCGTTTCTTGGAACAGATGATGAATGGTAAGAAGAAATATCAGCGCCGTCAGTTTGAACGTGATCAGGAAATTTATATGGCAACAAAATTTGTCGGAACGTCTATTACTTCTGATCAGATTATGTTCCGTTGTAACACTCCTGTAGGTGCGGTTGTATCTCCTGATTATACACTTCACTTAACTCCATATTCTAATATGTATCTTGACGTAATGTTCGGTAATTCCTCTGTAAAACAGATTAGAGCAAAAGCAGGTCAGACATATGACATTACTTGTCCTTACACAACTATGGATGATACTGCCGTACTGGTTTATGCAGCTTCCAGAATTCAGTCTATGGGTGATGTATCTACATGTTATATTCATGACAATGACTTCTCTAAAGCTGAAAAGCTGAAAGAACTTATCATTGGTAATACTACAGAAGGATACTCCAACACATTCTTAACCAATCTTGTTATTGGAAACAATAAACTCCTTGAAAAACTCGACATTAGAAATACACCAAATCTTACAACCAGCTTAGACTTCTCTAAGTGTCTGAATCTGAAAGAACTGTATGCTACTGGTTCTGGTTTAACAGGTGTACTGTTTGCGAATGGTGGTAAAATTGCCACTGCTCTTCTGCCAGATACTCTTACATCTATCAAGATGCAGAACCTTATGTATTTGACAGACTTAGAGATTGCAGGTTATGACAAGATCGCAACTATGGTTCTTGAGAACTGTAATGTCGTAGATTGTAAGTCTCTGATTGAGAAATCTAAGAACGTAAACCGTGTAAGAATTACAGGTATCAATTGGACTCTGACAGATACTTCTCTATTAGATAAGATTTACGGTATGAAAGGTATTGATCGTAACGGATATAATACTGATCAGTCTGTACTTGCAGGTGCAGTTCATGTTCCTGTAATGAGAGAAAAGAAACTTGCTGAGTACAAAGCGGCATGGCCTGATCTCGAACTTACATATGATACTTTGGTAGAACAGTTCACTATTTTATTCAAAAATGATGATGGTTCTATTCTTGATACTCAGTACGTAGATAAGGGTGAAACTCCTGTCGATCCTCTGACAAGGGAGGAAAACCCGATTTCAACGCCTAAAAAAGTGTCCTCACAGCAGTATGACTACACTTATTCCGGCTGGGACAAGAACTTTGTGACCGCATTTGCCGATGCTGTTTACACCGCAACCTACACTTCCACTGTAAGAAAATATACTGTGCGCTATATTTCCAAGGGAACTGTCAAGGAAACGATTACCGCTGATTATGGTTCAACCGTATTCTATAGTGGAGATATTCCGACATACACCGCCGAGGAAGGTGCATATAAGTATTATCTCTTTGATAAGTGGGATTCTAGCGGCTATGTGACCGGTGACAAAGATATCAATGCTGTATTCGATTCTTGTGAATATGTACAGGATTACTTTACTGGCAAAGATTTAAGTACCATGCGCCCTGTTGAGATTTATACAATGTGTAAACTCGCTAAAGAACAGGAAGTCGTATCTGAAAAAGACAGTGTCTCATTTACTATGGGAATGGATTATTCTTTTGAAGATATTACCGATCAGACACTCATCGCTCAGGAAACTGTGTTCACTGGATCAAATTATGTAGACACTCAGATTTCCTTATTTGATGAAGATAAGGACTTTGTTGTTGCAGTGGACTATATGTTTGCAAGCGAGAATACAAACAATGCGGTACTGATGCAGTGTTATAAATCTGATGGTTCTCTTGGCTTTAAGCTTTGGAACAATACTCAGCCTCAGTTGACATGGAATACATCCAGTCTTGTCGCATCCAATATTGGAAAGCGAGATATTCTTGTACTTCGTCATATTAAGGGTGAAAAACAGATTCATGTTTATCGTGGTGATTTACCGGCGGATACGATTGCATATTCTACATTGTCAAGTAACAAATCTGCGATTGCCAACAGTACACTCGTATTTGGTTGCTCTAAGGCGGATGATGGCGCTTACGAGAATTATGCAAAAGGCACTATTTACTGGGCAAAAGTATGGAACGCTGATTTAGGTGACACAGCATGTCGTAACCTTGCGGCATGGACTCATGAAGAAATCAATTTGGAAATGTACGCCTTTAAGCGTTACTATCTATCTGACAATTCTGGCAGTCGTGCATCTATGTCCTTCATGGCTTCTCATGTACTTGCTAACCAGATGCAGTTAAATGCTACATCTTCCAACGCAGGTGGTTGGGCTGCAATGAATCTGAATTCTTTCCTGAATGAAAGATTCTATAAGGCCATTCCTGTACAGTGGAGACAGCTTATTAAACAGGTTAAGATTCAGTCTTCTAATGGACAGAAATCTACTGAAACAAGTACCTCTAAGTGCTATATTGCTATTCCGGCTGCTTATGAAGTTGATGGCAGCATGAATTTTGAGCCATATAGTTACGAGGGATCACCTATCCCGTTTATCACTTCCGATGCGACAAGATTGAGAAAAATTGCCGATGACGTAGCTGTATCTTATTGGCTACGTTCACCGAATGTTATGTCCAATACTTATCTATATGGAGTAAATGCGGATGGTTCCTTGAGTGGTTATAAATATGCCAACGGCGAATCATATGTGGCAATCATTTTAAGCATCTAAAAATTACGGGGCGTTCTTCGGAGCGTCCCTTTTCTAGTGGAGGAAAACTATGTTTTACAAAGTAATCAAAAGCAAAAATGTGATTGATGCTCTCTCTTCCATTCAATATGTGAAATTTCAGCTTAAGCATAAAATTCTGTTGCGGTGCGATGAAGAAGACGCACAGGGTATTTTATCGTCTACTGGTGATACTGCATACCATCTTCCATCCTTAAATCCATTCCCAGTAGATTCATTTGCTACTGTGACTTTAGAGGAGATTACGGAGCATGAATATAATCAGCTTAAATCGGCTCACTGTATGTCACCGGAAGAAATTATTGACCGGTATACGATGAGTTTGTTGGAACAGGGGGTTATTGGATGATCGATTTTGTAGAGAGTTTAAAAAGATTATATGGCAACAAAATGCTGAAAAATGAACAGTTAGACCATCTCCTCTCTATTGGCAAAATCTCAAAGGAGGAGTTTGAGTATATCAAAAGAAAGGAGGAGTAAAGTGTATACATTTTTAATTCAGAATGATAATAGTGTAATCGCTACGGAACGACAGAGAATCATGCAGTGTTCCAAACTGGTTGATGTATTACAGATTATTGTGCCTAAGCTGTACAACGGTCTGGAAATGGCTAACTATAGCGCACGTCTTGAGTATCTGACACCAATCAATCACAAGCATAGCTATGTAGAAATGGAAATTGCGGATGCTGACTATAAGACAGATTATTTGCTATATAAAATGCAGATTGATACCAATCTTACTGCCGAAGTTGGTGATGTGCAGTTCATGATGACATTCATTGAAGTGTCTATGACAGTCGATGGAACAGTAGAAACACCGGTTCGTAAAACTGATGTGTTTACAATGCCAATTATCCCGATTGCCGATTGGTTTGTCGTACCTGATTCTGCTTTGTCTGCACTTGATCAGAGAATTGTAGCGAACCAGGAAGCAATTATGGCGATGGCTGATATGCAGTCCAATCTTTCCAATACGAAGCTTGATGACATCAAACTGGATACTGATACCAATATGATTTATGGCACGTCTGGCGGTGTCAAACAAGGCAAAGGTATCAAATTGCAGGACTTAGGTGATGCTATTGCGGATAATACGGCAGATGGTATGGTTTATGTCAATACCTTCGATGACGAGGAGGGTGATGGCTAATGGCTACCAAAACTTCCGCAAACAGAGCAAAATTCTCGCTTGTCAAGTTTAATGACATCGAGCGTCTTATCAACGATGGTAAGCTTGATGTAAATGATATTATCTACACCAAAGATACACACGAAAACATTCTCATTGGTTCTGATTTATCTATTAATCCGGTTCGTTCTAAGATCTATCGTTTCCTCGATGTTACTACAGCGGAAAGTGCACTAAATAGTGCAACAGATTCTTATGAGGGTCAAATTGTCGCCATTCTTACTGACGGAGCTTATACGGCTTACATCGTCAATAAGAATACGGGCGGCTCTTTTTATGTTACCAGACTAAGCGAGGATGCAAAGACTTTAAACTACGATACATTAGGCAACAGGCCGATTGATAATCTTGATGGTACTCTGGATAACCCGATTACTATTTCTGATTTGGCAACCGGCATCTATAAAGTTCGTGGTCAGTATAAGATTTGTTCCAGTGATTTTACAACTTATATTTCTGGCAACGATCATATTTTTCTGGTTAATCACGGAGATACTGAAATCTCTATTCGCAAAATCACAGCCACAGACATGTTCAATTATGTCGTAACTGATGGATCTATCACTTCTCAATCCGCAATTCCAACAAAAGACTGGATTGAAAAACAGGGTTATGCAACCAAGACATATGTAGATGAACAGATTGCAGCACTGGATTTTATCACCAAAGATGAGATCTCAGACTACGTTGCAAATGTCATCAAAACCACACTCGATCCGATGATTGATGCGCGGATTGAAACCAAATTAAATGAAAGCCTCAATGAAGTTGAGGATTCAGATATCAGTAACTTATTCTAATTTTTCAAGGAGGAAAAATATTATGGCAACTACGTTTACTTATGTATCTTTACAGAACCTTCAGCAGTATGACAGTTTACTCAAACCGTATATCGATGGCAAAGTAACTGCTGGTGTTGCAAGTTCTCTTAAGACCGTATCTCTTGATGGTAATACTCTGAAATTCTATACCGTTGCAGAGCCAGTTGGAGCTACTGCCCCGGCATTTACTATCGAACTTCCACAGACGGATCTTACTGGCTTCTTAACAAAATTTGAAGCTGCTACCGCTGGTGACGTTGTTATTGTTGGTGATGATGGCAAGGTTATTAAAGACAGTGGTATTAAGCTTACCGACCTGGCAACTCTCGCAAATGTTGACGAGAAGATTGCGGCTGCAAAGAAACTGATTGACGCTGACATCAAAAAGAACACCGATGCGATTGCTAAACTAAATGGTGACGAGACTACCGATGGTTCCGTTGCAAAGGCTGTAAAGACAGCTCAGGATACCTTACAGGGTAAGATTGACGCAAACAAGAAAGAGGTTGATGGCAAGATTGGTACTCTCACCGATTTAACCACCGATGATAAGACCAGTCTTGTAAAGGCTATCAACGAGAATAAGGCCGCTATTGACGCAGCTAAAGCGGCTGACGAGGTAACTCTTGACACCACTACCACTACTGCCGGTATGCTCAAATCTTACACCGTAAAACAGGGTACTAGAACTGTTGGTGTTATCGACATCCCGAAGGATATGGTTGTAAAGTCCGGTGTCGTTGAAGTCAATCCGAAAGGTCAGGCAGCAGGTACTTACATTGTTCTGACTCTGGCAAACGCTACCGAAGACAAGATTTACATTAATGTTGCGTCTCTGGTAGATATTTACACCGCTGAACAGAAAGCTACCCAGGTACAGCTCACCATTAATCCAACCACCAGAGAAATCAGCGCAGTCATCGTTGCAGGTTCTATCGGTACTGCTGAGTTGGCTGATGGCGCAATCACCACTGTTAAGATTGCTAATGGTGTTGTAACCAAGGCAAAACTGGCTACCGCAGTACAGGCATCTCTTGACAAGGCAGATAGTGCTTTACAGGAAGCTGATGTCGCTGATTTGAGAAAAGATAATGCGGCTATCAAGGCTTCTCTGGCAGAGGGCGGCGCTACCGACACTGCTATTAAGGCAGCTAAACAGGCAGCAGATGATGCTCAGGCCGCTGCTGACGAAGCAAAGGCAGGAGTCTCCGGCTTAAACACCAGAGTAAAAGCACTCGAAAATGTGAAGTATGTCGCTGCTACCGAAGCAGAAATCAAAGCACTGTTCCCGACTGCATAATAAATTGATCTAGTAGGACGAGGACGTTATTGTCCTCTCCTATTTTACTAATTGGAGGAAAACATGGTAAACACATATATCGGCTTGGATGGACTCCAATGGTACGATTCAGAGATTAAGGATTATATATCCAAGCAAATTGAAGATTCAAAGAAACAAATTGTTGTCACCGCCGATTCCTATTTGGAATTTCCGACACTCGGCGATGTTGAATGTATTTACATCGACAAAGGGAAAAACAGAGTGTACAGATGGGACGATGCCAATCTGAAATACTATACAATCGGTAGTGATTACAACGAAATTGAAATTATAGACGGAACAGGCAAATAGAAATGGAGGAACATCATGGATTTATTTAAATTAGAAAACACTTCCGTTTCTGGTAATCCTGTTGTGTTAGAGGATTGTAGTAAAGCACCGTTACAGGGATTGACGGTGTATGGCAAATCCACGCAGGTGACGACGACAGGGGCGCAGTTATTCGTATCGGAAAAATCACAAGAATCACTTTACGGGATGACGCTGACACAAAAAGATGATGGTGGGTGGCACCTGGGAGGAACATGTACAGCTGACAATTCTCGTAATATTAGGTTATTAGAGCCGACTGAATATTTCACCTTGCCATCGGGAGATTATACACTATCTTTTACAGGTGCTATTCCTAATTCTGTCACTCTTAATATTGCTAAAGTAGCAAATGTACACAAACAAAATGAGCAATGGACTCACCTTGGAGGTATAAATAAAAACAAAAGAAACCTTGCCATATCATTAGACGGGACAGAAGAGGCATTGAGTATGTATGTGATTTTTCCGGCCCAAGTAGCACTATCCTTTGACTTTTATGTCATGCTTAACGCCGGAGACACTGCCCTCCCATGGGAACCATACACAGGTGGTAAGCCATCACCGTCACCAGATTATCCGCAGGAGATTCAGAGCGCAAAAAGCGAGGTAGTGGTGCGTGGAAAGAACCTTTTTGGTGGAAGATATTACTATGCAAACTACGCAAACAGTATATTGATAATTAATGGAAATAAGAAGGAGGAAGTTAAGCTGCCGTATGCTCCGGAATATGAAAGCTTTGGAGTTTGCAAGACGATAAAATGCAAGAAAGGAAAAACTTATGTTATCTCCGTGACAAATCCGAACAAAAACGCAACCATAGGTATGGCCGAATATGAAAACATAAAGAATGCGTCCGCATATACCAAAAATGTTGGATTTGCCGATATGTCAAATAAAACCAAACAACTATACACCGCAAAGAGTGATGGAATCCTTGTATGTGGAATTGCGGGTATATGGACTGACGGAAAGACAACATTACATGAATGTACAGAATCAGAGCTTTTGCAAGTAGAAGAAGCATCGGAAGCGACATCTTACGAACCATACCACACCCCACAGACACTTACCCTATCCACACCAAACGGTCTACCGGGCGTTCCGGTCACTTCCGGTGGCAACTATACCGATGAGAATGGTCAACAATGGATTTGCGATGAACTTGACTTTGCGGGTGGGGTATATCGTCAACGGATTTACTCAATTATTGTTGATGGCGTAGATGTGGGCTTTTCACAAGAAGGACCATATTGCAACATAAATTTACGCGAAATGCCAAGTGCGAAGGCTGTTGATGCATCAAATCAAAGAGCTGCGACTAAGAGTACTTTTACTTCAGAGCCGTGGAACTTCAATCAGGAATATGGCTTTTTATACCTTGTAAAGGAAAACTATGCTGAAATCCTCAATGAATCATGTAAGAAGCATAACGGTGAAATAATTTATGCTCTTGCAACCCCCATCGAAACACCTCTAACACAATCCCAAATTGAAACTTATAAATCTTTGCGCACTTATAATGGTACAACTATTATTGAATCGCCAGATAGTGCCGGATTAAGTGCCGTATACGGAAGGAAAATTTTTATGGCAAACACAACTTTAAAAACACGTATTATTTTAAACAACAAAACCACCGATGAGTGGGCGCAAGCCGCCACATTTGTCGGTTTGAAAGGCGAATTTCTTGTGGACTCTTCTACGAGAAAGATCAAGATCGGTGATGGTGCGACTGCTTATCCTGATCTGCCATTCGTCAATTTAACTCCTGAAGAGGTGGATTCTTTAATCAAAGCGGCTTCTCATAGTCACAATAACAAAGATGTACTTGATGCAACTACTGCATCTTTCACCACTGCTCTCTTAGAGAAGTTAAATGGCATCGCTACAGGAGCAAATAAGACTGTAGTAGATAGTGCTCTGAGTTCTACTTCTACTAACCCTGTACAGAACAAGGTAGTTCAGGCAGCATTAGACGGTAAGGTACCAACAACCAGAAAAGTTAATGGTAAAGCATTAAGCGGTGATATTACACTTTCTGCCGGTGATGTAGGTGCGATTGCTACCACTGCAAGAGGTGCTAAGAACGGTGTAGCTTCTCTGGATGAAAATGGTAAAGTACCTGCGGCACAGCTCCCAAGTTATGTCGATGATGTCCTGGAAGGTTATGTAGCAGATGACTTAAGTGCATTCTATAAGGATTCTGGAAAGACAAGTGCATACACACCAGAAACAGGTAAGATTTATGTAGACTTAAATAATAATAAGACTTACCGTTATTCTGGCTCTAAGTATACCGTTATTTCTGAGACTCTTGCATTAGGCGAAACCTCCTCTACTGCTTTTGATGGCGCAAGAGGTAAAAAAGCTTACGATCACTCTCAGTCTGCACATGCACCAAGCAATGCAGAAAGAAACATTATCGTAGGTGTCCAGAAGAATGGCGCTGATGTAACAGTAGATTCTAACCGCAAGGTCAACATCACTGTTCCTACCAAGACTTCTCAGATTACAAACGATAGCGGATTTATCACTTCTGGCGCAACCACTGCAAAGGCAAAACAGTTAGAAACAGCTCGTAAGATTGACGGTGTAAATTTTAATGGCACAACAGATATCACTCATTATGGTACTTGCTCTACTGCCGCAGGTACAGCTGCAAAGACCGTTGCTGTAACAGGTTTCAACTTAGTGACTGGTGCGAGAGTGACTGTTAAGTTCACCGTAACCAATACAGCAGCGTCTCCAACTCTGAATGTTAACGGTACAGGTGCTAAAGCAATCAAATACCGTGGTTCTACTATTAACACTGGTTATCTTGCGGCTAACCGTGTATACGAGTTCGTGTATGATGGTACAGATTACCTGTTCATGGGTGATATCAATACTGATAGTAATACCACTTACTCCGCTGGTAGTGGTTTACAACTTTCCGGTACTCAGTTTAAGCACAAAAATGCTGTGACCGCCGGAACCGCAAAAGGTGATGATAATAAAACATTAAGCTTTGGTGGTACATTTAAAGTTCCGAGTGTGTCTTATGACACAGAAGGTCATATCACTGGCTCAAGTTCTACCACTATGACTATGCCTGCTGCGCCAACCTCTGTAAGTGGAAACGCCGGTTCCGCTACCAAATTAGCAAATGCTAGAAACTTTTCTATCACTGGCGGTGCAACTGCTGCCGCTGTATCATTTAATGGTACTTCCGATGTATCTCTGAATGTTACAAGTCTGAATGCGGCGAAATTAGCACTTGCCGAAGGTGACACTTTAATTCTTGATGGCTCTGTATAAGGCATAATTCTCTATTCTCCGGTGAGGATTACGCCTTGCCGGAGCTTCTTTTTCTTAGAAAGGAGAGACAATTTTGAACGAAAATACTTTAAGCGTGAGATTGAAACACGCTGCAAAAACAGAAGCCGAATGGAAAGCAAGCAATCCCGTTCTGTTAAAAGGCGAGATTGCATATTCTACTGATAAAAGACAGCAGAAAACTGGCGATGGAACTAGCAAATGGACTGAGTTGGCTTATGATAGTGCTGTACCGATTGATCATGAACACGATCTAAATTCCATGATTGATAAGCTTGGAACCACGACCTCTGCCCCAGGTGACAACGATTATTATGTGAGTCATGTCAGTGGTGGAGATGGTTATATTCGCCGTACTACGAGTGGTTTATGGGAATATATCAAAGCAAAAGCAAATTCGTTATATACCAGAATTGAAGATTTTAATCTATTAAAAAATACAGTGACCGATAACACAAAAGTTGTCAATAGAGTTAAAAATGGTATCAATTCTATTATAAACTCTAATGATTCTATTTCCGTCAATCCAAGTATTAACGGTATGGGCTATGCGATTCATCGTGGTGGTTCAGGTTGCGTAAAATTTGATGGATTTGAATTACCAATATACCAAGATTCAATTGAATATCTGTTCGATGGCAAATCTAGTACATATATTCGATTTGAAGCTATTCAAGATTATTGCGATATAAAACAACTTGCGTGGGATTCAACGAAGCAATATAAAAAAGGTGATTTTGTTGTATTGTTAAATAATGGAAATATAAATTCATATTTATTGTTTAAAGCCTTGTCCGATAATACTGGAAAAAATCCATTGGAGAATCCTAGTATTTGGTATGATAATTATAGAAGGTCAACAAACACATATTCAGGTTGCGCCATCTTGCGAAAAATTCTGATTCAAGTAGAAGTTGTATTACCTGAAATAGCAGACTATGAAACTGGATATTCAATTTATTTTAGATCATCTGGACAAACGGTTCGAGACTTACTTGTTGAAGCAGGTGATGTCAATAAAGAGAACTGGCAGACAGAAGGTAGTATTTCTGGTGCATGTGGTTCAGTAGTTACAATTTATCCACATAAAAGTATGAACGGCAAGAAAAGATCCATCAGACTAAGTTTTTATAATCGTAATGATAATACCGAATGGACTGCTATCACCCAGATTGCCATTACAGGTTTAGTCGGAGGACTTGAAGGCACTGTTCTAAATAAAGGTGGCGGAGAATTATATGGAACCGTAAAACCATATCAAAATAATTCTGTTGATTTAGGAACTTCTTCTCAAAAATGGAAAAATGTCTATGCTACCACATTCACAGGTGCATTATCTGGTAATGCTTCTACTGCTACTAAGGCAACTCAGGACTCTGCAGGTCAGCAGATTAATACCACGTATATTAAGGAATTGAGTGCAATCGGAAAGACTATTACCTATACTAAGGGCGATAATAAGACTGGAACGGCTACTATCAGTGGGTTTGTACCAATGGAAGGTACTACGAAAGATAATCCAATGACTGGTGCGATTATTCAAAGTAGTACAGATAATGGCCACACGTATCTTGCGGGGTATACTCCTTCGGGTTCGCGACTTATAAGTTCAAGTTCTAGTGGTACACGCACAACCGAACTTACTCCTAGTAGTTTTACTACTAATTTAGAAACTGGAGATGCCGAAACATCAGGAGCTTTAGATGTTACATTTTATCCTCAAAAGAATAAACAAATGATTTATTTAGGTGGTTCATCAAGTGACTGGATTATACGTGGCGTGGGAACGCCTGTTCAAGACGGTGATGCAGTCAATAAAAACTATATAGATAGCACTTTGGAAAATTGGTCAAATGACTTAGTTGAGGAATTACAAGGGCTTATTCCTGTTTATGGTACTTGGGAAGACACCCCTGTAACGGGAAACATTGTATTTAATGGTAAAGCAACTGTTACAGGGGTAAAAGAACCATCTTCTGACAGTGATGTTGCCACAAAAGGATATGTAGATAGACAAAATTCTATTAAATCCGTAACTCTTACTGCGGCAGGTTGGACAGGTACAACTGCACCGTATACTCAGGCAGTAAAAGTAGACGGAATTACAGAAGATGATAATCCGGTAATGGTAAGTATGTTATCCGCAGGTGCCAGTCCTGATGTGCAAAGAGCTTATAATAAAGCTTTTGGAATTATTTGCTCAGGAACCGGCACAACAGCTGATGGTAGTGTTACATTTTCTGTTTACAGTAAGCCTGCTACCGATATTACAGTTGGACTTAAAGGTGTATAAGGAAGGTGATATTTAATGAGTAATATTTTAAACACAGTAAATAAGCTCTTGACTCCATATAATCATACAAATGGCGATGTATCTCGAATAAAGTACATCGTCATTCATTATGTTGGGGCATTAGGCGGAGCAAAAGCAAATTGTCAGTGGTATGCTGGTGGAAATCGTTCTGCCAGCGCCCATTATTATGTAGATTTTGATGGGTCTATCTGGCAGTCTGTTGAAGATAAAAACATTGCATGGCATTGTGGTGCTAAGAAATATGTACATCCAGAATGTAGGAATGCAAATAGTATTGGCATTGAGCTATGTGTAAGAAATCATGGTAGTCTGGCAGATACATCAAGAGATTGGTACTTTGAAGATAAGACAGTCATGGCTGCTATTGAATTGACCAAAGTTCTTATGGAGAAATATCATATTGCCCCCGATCATGTGATCAGACATTATGATGTGACTGGTAAGATCTGCCCAAATCCATTTGTATACAACTCAGGTAAGTATACATGGGAATATTTTAAGAAAGCAATCTCCTCTCCTACTGTCAAGAAATCAGGTTGGGTAAAGGAAGATGCCGGATGGAAATTCTATCTTGGTGATACCGGCGAGTGCGTAAAGAATGATTGGTACAATGATGGTACTGGTTGGTGTTTCTTTGATGGTGCTGGCATTGCCGTCCATGACAACTGGTATCAGTATAAAAATCATTGGTATTATTTCGGTGCTGACTGCTATGCCCTAAAGAGTTCCTGGCTATCTTATAAGGGCAATGACTACTATTTCGATTCTGATAACATCATGGCAACTTCTTGTTACGTAAAATCCAAAGACCCGAAATCCAAGAACTATTATTGGCTTAATGCTGTAGGTATCTATGAGCCACAATGGGATACAGAGAACCCTGATCTTAGAAAATATAGATTGATAATCTAAAAATTAATATTTTGGAGGGAGGAATGTATGGATGAGCTTTTAAATCAGTTGCTTGGTGCAAATGAACCAGGCGCTATCATAGTATATATTTTAATCGGAATGGTAATCACTTTTGTTATCTCACATTGGGGTAAGGTGATTGCCATTTTGGACTATTTCTATAATTATAGGAAAAACAGGGAAGAATTACTGGAAACAATCGAGGATAGCAAAAAGAGAATCGATCAGTTTGAACAGAATAGAATTCATGACAGAGAGCAGTCATTTGAGATCCAAAAGGCATTGCAGGAAAGTATCAGTAAAATCGCAGATGCTATAGACGCTATGCAGAAAGAAGCACTGGATGAAAAGATTGAACGTATGCGTTGGCAGATACTTGATTTTTCTAATTCTGTCGCTAATGGAAAGAAATGTCATATTGAGCAATATGAGAATGTTATTAAGACTTATGATAAGTATGAGAAAATCTTACAGGATCATGATATGACTAATGGTGTTGTGGAACAGTCTATGGAATTTATTCGAGAAAAATATCAGGAAGTTCTTCACGGAGAAAGGAGAGAATAACTATATAAGAAATTATGTAGGAGGCAAGGAATGATCTGTGTTTGTGAAAATGACAAAGTTCGTATTCCATCGGAATATCTGAAAATGTCTGTAGATGAACTGAAAGAAGCCAAACAGAAATTATATGCTGAGATTCTGGAAGAAAGATCTAAAAATAAGCACATCACAGAAATAAATAAGGACAGAACAGGCGGCTGTCACCAGAAAACCATATGGTTTGAGTAGAAGATGCTGGATTGTCACTCAGCTATTTATTTCTGCGATGCCTATCTTCGGCGGATAATAGAGGAAAATTTTAGGGATACCCAATTAACGGTATCCCTATTTTTTACGATTTTTTGATATTAGACTATATACTCTCTACAAAGGCTTTTTGACGCTCTAATTCGAGCTGTAAGGTCTTCAAAGCTACAGGGTCAGTTTCTTTATCAACCAACTTTTCTAAGCGGCTAATTCTTTCCTGTAGTACGTTATTATCTAAGCTATATAAGCCTTTCTCCATTATAACTTCTCCTCTTCTCATTTGATTGAATCGTAACCTAACTGCATTGTGATCAGTGCGTCCTGGTCAAATACTTCGTCAGGTTTTAGAATGTAACTCTCGATTACAAATCTTATTTTTTCGTTGATATCCTTGTTCTGAAATAAAACCATGCTTTTTTCTTTAAAATCTTTCATATTTGTACCGATCTCTACTAGCTGATCCATAGGAAGCCCAGCCTGCTTTTGAGCCATTCCTACCGCACAAGATAATTCCTTGTAGTTGATCAGTTTAGCCGGTGTTTCAAATATAGTTGTTTTAATTTGTACTGACTGCAATGTTAATTCATAGACCATCTCACTTCACCCTTATCTATTCTAACATGGATTTGTAATCATGGCAATTATCATTATAGCGACTATACATAACTGGGGCTATATACGGCGGTACAACCCTATCACTTTCCCAAGAATATCAACATGATCGACTATGATCGGATCCATGCTATCATTCTCAGGCTGTAAACGATAATATCCATTTTCTTTATAAAAACGCTTTACTGTGGCAGAGTCATCCACTAAAGCTACTGCTATCTCACCATTCTCTACAGTGGGTTGCTGATTAACCAAAAGAATATCGTCTGGAAGGATACCTGCATTGATCATACTTTCACCTTTTACACGGAGCGCATAGCAATGTTCCAAGCCATGTAAGACGCTGGCAGAAAATGGTATATATTCTTCTATATTTTGGACAGCCAGGATAGGTATACCTGCTGCCACAGTACCGATCAAAGGAACTTGGATTATTCCCTGATGTGACTCTTTCGAATCTATAACTTCTATTCCTCTTGAGACGGATGGATCACGGTGTATAAGACCAGCTTTAATTAGATCATCTAAATATCCTTTTACAGTAGATGGAGATTTTAATCCTACTGCAGCACCAATTTCACGTATTGAGGGTGGATAACTTCTATCTCGTTTACTCTTTATATAATTTAATATTTCTTGTGCCTTTGCCTTTCTTACATCTGTTTTTAACATAATATAAGTCCTCTTTCCAAAGAACGTTTGTTCTGCTTTTATTTTATCACAAACGTTTGTTCTGGTCAAGATATAAAAGAAATGCCCGAAATATTTTATCCCGGACATGTTCTTTTTTATGATTTTGTGGATAAATAAACACACAATATATAATTATGTCCTTATTTATAGCAAGTATAATTTATCCCTATTATTAGGTGTGAAATCTAAAAATTTTTGTTGACCCCATCAATTATATTTTTGACCCCATCGGCTATTTTTTTGACCCCATTTTGACCCCATCGAGTCGCCAAACTGTGCCAAAATATGCCAATAAATGCCATAAATAAATTTTATGAATGATTACTGAAATAATCGAAAACCCTAGTAATTAAGCCACTTCCTACTCCCCATCATCCAGCAGATACGGTGTCATCTGATATACATAGAAGTTCAGCCAGTTTGTATACAATGTATTGGAGCAAATCCGCACAAACACTAGGTTTCTTGTATATATTTGACCCCATTTTTAGTGTCTGACCCCACGCTTGACCCCACGTTTTAGCCACAAAATCATACTATATTTTTACTTACTTTATTGCCACTTTCCATGTTACCCCTTATTATTTTAAACGGGTATGATTCTTCTGAATTTAAGACATTATCATTAAATTCGTCTAATAAATCCATCTGTGATACTTTGAATGATTCCAGTACATGAGTATACAAATTCATGGTCATTGACAGGTCTGAATGCCCTAAGAATTTTTGCACTGTTTTAGGTTTTATCCCAGCCTCAAAACATCTTGTGGCAAACGTATGTCTGAATGTATGACCCGAAAATGGTTCCATGTAATCTAATGGGAATCTAGTAAGATTAATCTCGTTTACAATTCTTTTAATGGAATCCACGTAAGTTTGTACATTGAGTGGCATATTATATTTCGTTGTAAATAATAGATCTGCAAATTGAGGGGCTACTTCTTTACAAGTTGTTTCTTCGACTACTTTCTTTTGCAAGATTTGTTTTTTTAATGCAATCTCACATTGCTTATTAATTGGTATATCTCGTATGCTCGATTTTGTTTTTGGTGGGCCAAAATGGAATTCTTTTTTTGTATCGCCAAGTTCTTCAAATTTGTAATACGTTAACGTTCGAGTAACATGAATGGTTTTTTTAATAAAATCTATATCACTTTCTCTTAATGAAAAAAGTTCACCTGGACGTAATCCAGTATTTACTTGAACTGTATAAGCATTATCATAAAACGTCCCTGCACAGCATGTAAAGAATGCTTTTTGTTCTTCTACTGTTAATACTTTTGGGTCACTTTTTTCATCTCTTATTAACTTTATGCCTTTTGCTGGATTCTCTTTTGCGTAATGGTTCAATATGGCTTTATCATACATATCATTTAATATCGCTTTAACTTTATCACAGATTTCAAAACTGGAATTTTGATCCTTTAACCCCCTTAAAAGACGGCGGACATCAATCTGCTGTATATCCGTTAACTTTTTTGATCCAATTGCATCTTTTATTTTAGATTCGTAAATTTGCCGATAATACGTTCTTGTGGATACTCTGATAGGCGCACATTTATATTCGTCCATCCACATCTTATACCATTCATTCACTGTTAGATCTTTTTTGATGGAGATTTCCAATATATCCTCTGCTTGTAAATTCTTAAGTCTTGTTTTTAACTCTCTTAAAGAAGCTGAATATATTGATTTTCTATTACCAAATCTATCTACGTACCTCCCTTCATATCTACCATCATTTCTTTGTTTTATTCCTGTTCCTAACTCTTTTCCTGTTAGATCTTTTCCCATCTTTTTTCTCCTTATACTCAAAAGAAGGGATAAAGTTATACTTGCATATCAACAATATAACACTTATCCCTTCTTTAATCAAATTAAATATAATATTGATTATTTAGCCATGCTTCAAAAGCTTTTCTTTTTATCAAAGTCTTATTTCCGACTTTTAAAATAAACGATATGCAGCTTTTATCTTTTGTAAGTTCACGTATTTTTTTAGTTCCAATATTGGAATATTGTGCAGCTTCTTCTATGGTTAAATTCAATTTATTTTGTAATTCGACTTCGTTCATTTACTTCACCTTCAAATATATCTCAGCATAGTACACACCTCTCTGTAAAGCTTCCTGATGTGTTGCTACTGCCATATCTACTTTGTTACCTTTAATAGCACCACCAGTATCTTCAGCAATGTATTCTACTCCGTTGATCATAACCGTACTTCCTAAAGGAATGATACGTGGGTCTACGCTTAAAGAACCAGGATGTACTTTTGTACCAAGCTTGGTTAAACCTGTTCCTGTACCACAAATATGTTTATGTGGTTCAATACAATAGTGAGAAACTTTAAACCTTCCTAATGGAATATATTCAGTTTCTGTATCGGACAAATATTCGGATTTTATGTAAGCGTAACCCGCCTCTGTTGTGATCTTGGACCAACCATCTACATCTTCTACTACTTGAAATTCTGTGTTTAGCAGAGTCTTTCCTAAAATAGTAGAGTCTGTGTTCGGTTCCTCTCGAATATTGACGTTGGCAGATGTTGCGTATTTATAAGTGTAGTTTTCCTCGATTAGTGTATTAAGTTCTTCTGCCTGCCCGAAGACAGGCGTACATAATGATAGGGATATCGCAAGCATCCCTGTGGTAAGTAATTTAACCATTTTTATAACTTCCTTTCGTATGTGTATTAACCAGACTGGCTGTTATATATAAACGCTCGTCAGCGCAATTGCTATAAAACCTCTTACAGCCTTATAGCAAGTCGGATATCTAAAAGGAGCTGAATGGAATCGAACCACCGACTGTTCATCGAACACGGATACCATATCCTATCTCTCACTCCACCATCCGACATATTTATATTCTCAGATTTATTTTATTTTTATCCTCTGAGTGCAGCTTCATGAATATCAGTGGTTGAACCGAAACCACCGTTACGAACTTCGGTTACATTGTCTGTCGTTGTCAAACCATACGGCATAAAGATACCCTGAGAAAATCCCTGTCCCTGTGGAACACTGTATGTTTTATTGATGCAGGAATCGTTAGCAAATTTAATCATGATGTGACCTTCATTATCAGAATAGTAATAATCACTATCTATAATCCCAACCCCATTAGTTAGCTTGATGCCGTATTTAAATCCATGACCAGATCTCGGATAAAGTGCTAAATACCAACCATTTTTAATCTGACAACGAATTCCGGTAGGGATCTTTAATGTTTCACCTGGCTCAATGGTAAAATCAAATGGTGCAAAGAAATCATGACCTGCACTGCCAGCGGTTGCTCTGATAGGAAGTTTGATGTGGCTGTACATTTCTTCGATTTCTTCATCGAAATACTTATGCCCAAAAGTATCAACCATATCTTTCTTGAACTGCTCTAAACTAACCTTTTTAAATTCTGCTACTCTCATGTTCTCCATTTATCATTCCTCCATATATAAAATTTTTCTGTTATCTAATTCGGTGACAACCTCATTGAAATTCCTAATAACTTCTTCTCTTACGAGGTCTCTGCAGGTATTAGGTGTATAGTAGAATGTCGTATATGTAATTCCTGTATTGGCATCAAGTACATCCCATTCAATAGGAAACTCATCGTCTACGAGATCAATTTTGATAGTTAGTGTAATGCTATCCTTATATAATCTTTCTCTAAAACGAAAAATATTCTTCAATGAATAGGATGGTTTGAAGCCAGCTTTGATAAGCATGTCAGGAGTTACATTTTTGTGTAATCTCAGTTCCATTTACTTATTCTCCAAAATATTTTTATTTAGATACGCAATGTACTTATCCCATTTACCGATAGAATGAATATATTCTTTACCTTTTAATCCTTTTAGCTTCATATCCGCACGAAGCTGCTCCCAAGTGAGCTTTTTAGTGACTAATGATTTTAAAAATGAATTGGTGCTATGTGTTAGCTCTATAAAGCGTTCACGAGGTAATTTAGCCACTATTTCTTTGTAGACAACTAAATCTTCGTCTGGGATAATATAAGTGCTGCGACATAAGTTTTTCGCACTATAAGGACTAATGCCAGCGCCACTTGTTCTAGGTTTTAATAATGGGATAATTTTGTCAGAATCGACAAACTTGAATTCGAATGTTACTTCTGCATCAGTTTTCCTGATATTGAAAATCATGCTTGGATCAATCTCATTGATTGCTTTGATAATGTTGTTTCCACGACCAATAGACGGGATATATGCTTGTAGCACATTTCTTCCTTGATAAAAAATCTGAATGTTATTCTGGCAAGCAATATACAGGTCTATATCTTCATATGTTCCATTCAGTTTTCGTGGAAAGTCATTTTTGCTTAGGTCAATAGGAGCCAGAATTCTGTAGACTCCTTTAAATTTATCTATTAGAAAACTCGTAATCTCACTCCTTAATATTCTTCATAATATGTTTCGTGTTTCACCGTTGATTTATTCTTTTCTGCATTCTTTACTTTCTGCAAGGCTGTTTTCCTGTCCTGAAATACAATTTTATCTAAATCAGTATAATGTAGGAGGTAAGCGTGACGATCACGCTTATCACTCCCTACAAAATAATCATCTTCCACAGTACGGATAATTAGTTCACAGACTTCAAAAATTCCTGTCTGTGGAATTGCTCTTGCATAGTAAAGGATGTCTTTTTTATGAACATCTTCTTTAGTCACAATATAAGACCACCTTTTGTTGTTTTAATGTTTCTGGAATATTGATAACACGCTGATTTTTGCTACCTCGCCACTTCGTTGTTACATCTCTCTGTGCATCTACATATGGTCCATCTACAAGAACATCTACCATTTTTACAATGTCAATACGCTTTTCTTCCTCTTCTGTTGGAATTGTATTGATAAGCAATGGTTGTAAAATCTGTTCCAATGTATAACCGGTATATAGCCAGATTGTTTTTGTAGGATATGAAAGACGGATTTGATTCAGAAGAGATAGAACATCAGTAAGATTGTATTTATATAGTGGATCGCCACCTGTTAAAGTAATTCCAGAAATATAATCTTTAGAAAGCTCATTGAAAATTTCTTGTTTTGCTTCATTATCGAATGGGATGCCACTGTTATGATCCCAAGTTTCTTTATTAAAGCACTTCGCACATTCATGTGAACAGCCTGTAAACCAAATAGTACATCGAATACCAATACCGTTGCATACGTCTTCATGTTCAATTTTCAGATAATTCATGATACCTCCTTGTCATAAGCCGCTACATTTTCATCGCATGTAAAACCATATTTTTCTTCTGCTTCTTTTCGAATTTTGACTGCCTCATCAAAATCCTTAAAATCTCCAAGATGAATAGTTTTGTAATTTACAGTGATATAAGCTGTCCATAAATTCTTTTGTTTATTAAAACTAACTCCTGTTTTACCTGATGAATTTGTTTTGCTTAAACCTCTATTATGGGAATTTTCTTGATTTGATTTTAGAATGATATTACATTTTCGATTATCGTCTGTATCACGAGAAAGGTGATCAGGAATTTTATCTGAACTATATTCTCCAAATTTTATTTTTGCAATAACCTGATGGATTGGTAAAATACTTTTATCAAAATCGTCATCGTCTTTTACGTTTGTAAGCCAATATCCCTTTTCGATACTGCCACGTTTTTTTGATTTTCTCCAATACCATCTTTTTACGATATCATAATCTTCGGAATCAATAAGGCATTTATTATTGTTATCATCGAACAATGTAGTCGTATTATCATCATTGACTTCTATTTTGTTTACTTTTGTTGAATATTTTTTATTTCTTTTTGCAATTTGTTCACTGGCATAGCATCCACAAGATTGTGTACGTCCAGATCTCAATTGATATCCTGTGACACTTGATAACTTTGGATTACCACAATCACATTTACAAAGCCAATGAACACCTTTTTTACCTAAATCATAAAGCAATTTGTCTCTTTCTAAATCTCTTCCTAAAACTGTCAATCTCCCAAATTTTTGGTCTGTTAAATCTTCTACAACGTTAGGATTATTAAACTTTATACAGCCACATGATTTAATATGACCACTTTTAATAGAGTTCAACTGATTTGAAATATTGGATTTCCCACAACTACATTGTGTAAATACATAAACTCGATTATATGATTTATTAAAATATGAATCTTTAGTTTTATCATAATCAATTCCTGTTATAGTTAGATTGTGATACGTTTTTCCAATTTCTGACTTAGCTTTTGCTATTGCTTTTTGATAATATGTTTCTGTTCTTTTCTTTTTAGTTTCTTCTGATATTGTTGTCATGTAAAACACCTCAATAAATAAGTAGTAGAGGAAATAAATCCTCTCCACTTATTTATTCTCCTATTTTAGAATTCCTGATGCTTTACACGCATTTCAACTTCTTGCTGCTTACCTTTATTAAAAGCAGTTTTATAGTCACCTGTTAGATAACCTGTTACTCTACGAAGTCTGCGAATTTCAGTGGACCCACAAATAGGGCATTTTTCTCCAATATCATCTGTGTAACCACACTTAGTACACATATCATTGGGAATGTTGATTGCAAAATAAGGAACATCTTTGTCCATTGCATAATTTACAATAGTTTCAAGAGCATCAATATTATTCTTTACACTTCCACCAAGTTCGATATATGTAATACAGCCTGCACTGCTATATCCTGTAAGCTGTGATTCAATATCAATTTTCTGCATTGGTGTCATTTTTGTCCAAACAGGTACATGAATACTATTTGTGAAGAAATCCTTGTCTGAAACATTTTTGATTACACCATATTTTTCTTTAAATTTCTGCATAGATGTGTAGCACATGTTTTCACTTGGACTAAAATACACCCCAAAATTTAGCTTATATTCTTCTTTAAACTCTTTACATCTATCGAAAAATAATTTTTCAATACGCTTTGCAAGTTTCATACCTTCTTCTGTTGTATGATCACAGCCAATAAGAATTTGAAGAGTTTCTGCTAATCCAATTTGGCCAATGCCTAACGTGCCATGCTTTAATGCAGACCTAATACCTTCTTTTGGAATATATCCTTCCATTACACCATTTTCATACATAAATTTTGCGGAATCAGGAGATTGAGAACAAATCCATTCAAATCTTTCAAGTAACATATCTTTTGCTTCATGGATTTTTGTATCAAGCAATGATAAGAAGTCATCTGTCAGCCTTTCTTCATAGTCTAAATCATCTGTGTGTACATTCATTGGCAGATTATCTTTAGCTTCCATCGCTAATGTTGGTATAACAATTGTAACAGGACAAATATTACCTCTTCCATCTTTTAACTGACCAAAACCATTAATATCCCACCCGTTTGCCGTTCTGCAGCCCATGGTCGAAAAATATGTTTTTGGATCATTTTTATCATATCCTGCATTGCCAGACCAATCTACATTAGCGTAATTAGGATACAATCTCTGAGCAGTAGACTGAAGTGCTAATCTATATAAATCATAGTTGGGATCGCCAGGTGTTCTATTTACGCCTTTCATGCATTGAAAAATTCCACATGGGAAAATAGAAGTCTTATGAAGCTTCCCGATACCCTTGATGGAAACATCAAGAAGAGCTTTAATAACCATTCGTCCTTCTGGTAAAGTGCATGTTCCGTAGTTAACTGACGTAAAAGGAAGCTGATTTCCTGATCTACTTTGAAGTGTATTTAAGTTATGATATAAACCTTCTACTGCCTGATATACCTCTTTTTCTGTCATGTCAATAGCATACTGGTATGCGTCCGAATCTAAAAGATAATATTCCCCATCGGTAATAGATGGATTGTCACGCTTAATATCTTTTTCATTTGTTTCAAGCCATTCATTACTCATGTGTCTGATATATTTCATTCCGACTAAATAATGTTTTCCAAAACTCTTTCTTACATAAGGAACCATTGTCCAATCAATATGCGTAGCAGAGACTCCACCAAACTGCTGTAAACTCTGCAGCTGAAAGATAACTGCTACAAGTTGAAATGCTGTATTAACAGACTGAGCTGGCCTTACGTCAGTCTGCCTGGTATTAAATCCATTAGCAAGCAATTTATCAAATGGAACACTGAGACAATTATGAGAACCTACTGCATAAGAATTAAGATCGTGAATATAAATTTCGTTATTAAGATGATTATTTTTTGCCATTTCTGACATACAATTATCAAGAGCATATTTCTTTAAAACTGCATCACTAGCTTCTCCTACTCTGCCACCAAATGACTTTTCATCAACATTAGCGTTTTGATTCTGAACATTTGTTGCCATTAATTTTTCAGTAATATCCTTCATTAACTGAGTTTTACTTTCTCGAATTCTTGAACGATCATTACGATAAAGAATAAAAGCTTTTGCTACGTCTTTACGTTTGCTTGCCATTAACTTGTCTTCTACAATATCCTGAATTTTTTCTACTGGAATTGGTTCATTTTCTAATCCATTAATATATGAAGCAATATCACTTGCTTTATTCTTTGCTTCTTGAGTTACTTCCTTATCAACCTCTTTAAAAGCAGCTAAAACTGCATTCTTGACTTTTTCTCTATTGAATTCAACAGAGCGTCCATCTCTTTTAATAACCTGCATCTCTCATCCTCCTATTTTCTACATGCATCTACGATTGTTCGCCAATCTTCGATAAAAAATTTATAATTATTATCTTCATTACAGAAATTCGTTAAATCACTCCAACTTTGGTGATAACTTGGAACTGCCGTACATCGATAACATTTATCCTTCTTTTGACACTTTTCCGCTAAACACATGGTAATATCAGCCATATATACCACCTCACATATCCTTAATTAGCACTTTAAGTTTTTCCAAATGCTTATATTTTTCTGACGAATACTTCGTATGATCCTTTGCAATCATCTTGGTCTGTTTTTCACAGATTAGTTCAATAAGTAATCTCTTATCATTCTTTGTCATCTCAATAAACACCCACTTCCTGTTTCTCTAATATTCAAACATCTATGAGAACTTGGAGTATCACCACATCCAAATATTCTACCGATGTTCTCAATAATATATTCTCTATTATTAAACTTTACAGTGATGAGTCCATTTTCTTTGAGTAATTCCTTTGCAAGCATTTCTGAATTGGTAATCAAAACTTAATATCACCACCAATCAGCTTAAGATATACGTCTGTCCAGTTATATAATCTTTCTCCATACCAGTCTTTGTTCCACTCGTATAAATCCCCAAAACAGAATTTATACTGAGCATTTGATGTTTTAAGATTGTTAGCATTATCATCAATAAAGATACCACCATACATATCTACACATGATTTATCACTATGTTTATCTAAATCTACACCAATGAATTTAATATCAGGGAATTGTGCTTTGATCCAAGCTTCTTTGAGAAGTAAATTAGGTGAATACCCATGAGATACAACTGTTACATCATAGACTTTACAGAGAATTGAGATAACTTCTTTTGCCCACGGCATAAAGTTTAGCCTGTCAAAAAATCGCTGCTGATTAAAATAGCAGTCAATATAATCTGGTGTAGCACATTTACACTCTTTAAAGCACCATGTCTCCACCCTCCACCAAGGGACATACTGAAAATCAGGATACGCTGCGAAATCTTCATTATATAAAGAAATGATTCCTTCAATAGTATTTGCAATTACACCATCAAAATCTAAAAATAATTTCTTTCTTATCATACATGATCCTCCAGATATTCATTAATATAGTTTAATGTCTGGTCAAGATCGTCATTGTAGTTGTTGTAACAGATTCTATCTGCTACAGTTTCAAAGCCTTTAAAATCATCATTATCAGTCTTTACTCTACGCTCTGCTTCATTATCATCATCTCCACGATCTTTTAATCTTTTCCTGATGGTAGAATTATTAGCATAGATATAAAGCAACCGATGTGGTACAGAATAATTCTCAATGATATCTCTATATCCAGCCGGTGTTACAATAAGTAAATCCTTTGGACCAGCATTTGTCACATCTTCTGCTGCTACACCATAATGACATCTGCCAAATTCTGCATCATATACTTTATATTCTGCGAAAAATCCTTCTTCAATCTTTTTCTCGAACTCTTCTTCGGAAATAAAGTGATAGTCAACCCCATCTACTTCCTTATTTCTAATAGGTCTTGTAGTGTATGTAACGATTTTCTTATATCCGAACTTCTTACAAAGTTCAGATACAATTCTCGTTTTTCCACTACAAGTCTTACCTGCAATAAAAATCATATGTTATTCCTCCACATTTCCATGTCTTTATAGAATTTATCCAGAACAACAGAATCAGATGTATTGATAGAAACGATACATTTTTTATTAAATCCTGCTGAAATCACACCTAATAATGATTTTGCATCGACAATATAGTGATCGAATCTATAGTCGATATTCTCTGCATATTCATTGCACTGAGCAACAAATAAACCTGCATCCTGAACATTATTTAATTGGATAGTCATCTCCATTTATATATTCTCCTTTCTTAGTGAATCATTGCCATTAGTTCTTCTTCTGTGATAATCGGAATTCCAAGTGACTTTGCTTTCTTATTCTTCGAACTACTAGAATTAATATCATTATTTACGAGGTATGAAGTCTTGGCGCTCACAGTATCAGATACCTTACCACCATATGCCAAGATCTCCGCTTTAGCAGCGTCTCGATTGGTATAGTGATTTAAACTACCAGTAATGACAAATGTCCTACCTTCCAACTTTTTAGAGTCTACGGCATTCATAGCTTCTTTTAGTGGAGATACTGGCAGTTCAAAGATAAACTCTGTAGAAAGACCCATTACATCATCCATATGCTTCTTGAAATAAGTATTCATAGAGTCAATAAGAGAATCTCCTACACCTGGCAGATGTCTGAAATAATCTGCTCCTTTTATAGTCATTACATGAATGAATGTTCCGTAATCACCATCTACTGTTTCTGCAATTGCAGCACTTGCTGTCTTACCTAAAAGTGGAATTGAAAGCGAATACAAGAAACGAGCTAGAGTTGTATTACGGCTTACATTAATAGAATCAAGGAGTTTATCTACAGATTTTTTGCCAAAACCATCAAGAGTTTTCATTACTTTTTCATGGGAATGTAGATGATAAATATCTTTAATAGAAGTGAGCCAACCAAGAGAAATGAATTTTTCGATTGTTGACTCTGACAGGCCATCAATATTTAATGCATTGCGGCTTACTGCGTGAGTAAGTTTTCCAAGGAGTTTACCTTTACAATCTGGATTAGTACAAAAAAGCTGTTTGGAGTCATTTTCTTTTATAATCTGAGTCTTACCACCACAGATAGGGCAAGTATCAGGAATGGAGATAAATGATACATCAGAATTATTATCTGAATGTTCTCCCCATGTCACCTGCGGTATAATTTGGTTTTTCTTGCATACGCCAATTTCCTGACCTTTGAATGGTTTATGTAAAAGATCAGCCATAATAGAAATGTTATGCAATGAAGCCCTTTCAACAATTGTCTGTTCTAGTTCCACGGGTTCAAAGACCGCAACAGGAGTTAAAACGCCAGTCTTACCCATTCCCCATTCAATATCTTTTAATGTGGTTGTAACTTCCTCATCATAAAATTTAAATGCTAAGGAATGTCTCGGATGATGTCCTGTCATACCAAGAGATTTACCATATTCTACATCATTGTATGTAATAACGAGACCATCGATAGGATATGATTTTTCTTCTGCGACAGCTTTTAATTCATCAATGATCTTATTAATGTCATCTTTATCACTGTTATAAAGAATGTATGGAACAACTTCAAAACCTTGCTCTTTTGCATAATTAAATCCATCAGTAAATCTTGTAAATCCATATGGCACTTTCCATGCAACAAATCTTATATGACGTTCTTTTGCAATCTTACTATCCAGCTGACGTACCGATCCAGAAGCAAGATTTCTTGGATTCTTATACTTATCGTCCTCTGCTAATTTACTATTGATCTTTTCAAAATCTTCTTTGGTGATAATTGCTTCGCCTTCGATTTCAAACTTATGCGTATTTGAAACCTTTAGCGGTAAATTATCAAAGACTTTAGCATTATGAGTGATCAATTCACCAATCTCACCATTGCCACGAGTTTCACCCTGAATTAATCTGCCATTCTCAAAAGTACATAGTGTTGTTAATCCGTCTAACTTTAAAGAAATAATACAATCTCTTCCATCAGAAAACTTAACTAGATCATCTGTTGCTTTGGTTTTGTCCAAAGATAACATTGGATGTGAGTGTGTTATCTTTTCCAGTTTTGACTTTACTTCATACCCCACAGTCTGAGTAGGCGAATTACCATAAATAATATTTGTTTCATGTTCTAACTGCTCTAGCTCATCATACAGATTGTCGTATTCATAATCACTCATTGGACTATTTGAGTTATTATAATACTGATTACGAGCATCATTTAGAACTGTAATAAGCTCTTTAATTCTCTGTACTTTGTCCATTTTCGCTCCTTTCTTTCTTATCTAATTGTTCTAACAGATTACTGCCAAAACAAATAACTCCGTCTATAAAACTTGCATATTCCTTATTCTCTACTTCATACGCCCAATCTAACGAGTCTCTGATAGTATTAAATAAGGCGTTGAAAACATCATTTCTTTCCATGGTTTTATTCTCCTTTTTCAATAAAAATATTTGATTTCAAGATACAGAATGGACGAACACCGCGGCTGCTAAAGTAGTTGCAGTCGATGATATAGCCAGAAGGAGAAACAACGGCAATTGAGTAGTCACAATCACGCTCTCTGGTGCTCCATGGGGTGCATGTCCACCCCCAATCATTCAAACTCTTATTGACAAGCAGGTCATTAAATTCCCTTGCTTCATCAAAGGTAATGGGCCTTACCTTGCATACACAGTCTTCATATTTATGCTGCATATCTACCGATATCAAGCTTACTGTATGCTCAATCAGATTTTCTGCGCCCACAGCCTTTTCAATAATGGGCTGGATAT